>ERZ1643249.1613-NODE-1613-length-22466-cov-19.757798_pt1 | contig 22466 bp, 24 predicted proteins | sample MGYA00579263_ERZ1643249 | MGnify/ENA primary metagenome ERZ1643249 (study PRJEB29033, sample SAMEA4952264) | chicken gut metagenome | biome: Broiler Chicken; feature: Gastrointestinal Tract; material: Caecum | place: Ireland | collected 2018 | study: Broiler... | reverse complement strand
GAATTTCCAGATTCCATACCTGCTGACCGATCAGACAGTACCGGGCGTCCTGCATGTCTGCAAATGCTTCCGGCTGGGCCGTCCTGGAGGAATCGTTCCAGGCCAGGAGTTGGATCTCCATCTGGAAGCTGCTGTCTTTTTTGGTTTCCACAAGCTGGTCAAAAGGTATCTGGACCATGCCTTCTACCACATGGCTGTCCTTTTGCGTCACAGTCATCCAGACAGAAAAGTTCTGCTCCATCTCCTTATATCGAAGATTTCCGTCTATCTGCATGTCAGCATATTCTCCGGTATCCTCCCGCTTCAGCAGTTCTCCAAAGCCCTTTTCTTCCACATTTTCCAGTCTTAAGGTCAGATACAGGCTGGTTCCGTCACAATATACTTCTACAGGAGTGATACGGATATTTCCGGCTTCATCCCCGTATTTCTCATACATTTCCTGAAGGATTTCTTCTTCGCTTTTTTCCGGTGTTTCCAAAGGTTCACTGAGATTTTCTCCATTCTGGGCCCAGTCTCCGGTAATCCGGCTTTTATCCTGAAGTTCCTGAAAAATCCCGCCTATCAGGGGAAGGTCTTTGGCAAACGCCGGGTTGGCCCCGCAGTATCCGGCAAAAACAAGAAGTACTGCGGCGGCGGCAGAAGTACTGAAAAAGATTTTCTTTCTTTTCTTTTTCCGCAGCTCTTGTTTTCCCTTTTGGATTCCTTTTTCCACGGCCAGGTCAAGGGCCTGGGGAATCGCTATAGAATCTAATTCGATTTTCTTCATTTCCTTTTTTCCTTTCCGCTTCATTTCGTCTTCCCGGGCAGCGGTCGAGACATAGGCGCTGGTTCCTGCCGGTCCGGACCTTCTAAATCTTTTTTCAGTAACTTCCGTATTCTGCATAAACGTGTCCGGACCGCTCCCTCGCTGCTGCCTGTAATCTGGGAAATTTCTTTAACAGAGAATTCATAAAAATATTTCATCAGGACCAGCTCCCTAAAATCTTCAGGAAGTCTTAGCAATGCATCTCTCAGATCCATGATCTCTTCCCTGGAATATTCTCTGACCGGAGCCAGGGAATTCTCTTTCTGCAGTTCGGCCGCCTCCCAGGGCAGCCAGTTTCCGGATCTTTCCTTTGCTCTTAAAGCTTCATTGATCAGGATCCTGGTCAGCCAGGTCCGGAAATATTCCGGCTTTTTCAGTTTGCTGATACCAACATAGGCTTTTGCAACAGTTTCTGCTACTGTATCCAGGGCCATCTGCTCTTCCCTGCAATAAAGAAAAGCCATTTTATAAAGATACTCTTTTTCCTGTTCCATCAACAATTCAAAAGCTCCCGGTTTTCTCCGGACAGCCTTTCGGACCAGGTTTAATCTTTCATCCATTTCTGCCTCCTTCTCATAGACATTTGGTATGTCTGTTTAACTGTTAGACAGGAAACACTCCGAAAAGGTTACAAGGGAATTTATAGATATGCATAAAAATATTGGGCAGCGATCCAGAAAAGGCAGAAGCCCTAGAAGCGGATCGGTGAATATAGATAAGTGCCCTGCGGTCGTTGAAGCTGCTGCACAGACATTTTCACTGACCGCAGGTGTTTTGCATTTTTATGTGGCGGATATCACTTACTCGCAGTGTGAGTTTTTAATTTCAGTTAATAAAGCAACTGTGATGTCCTTTGCAATAGCTGAAGCTTTGGCACAGTTTTCGTCAAAGTTATTAATTCCACTGTGTTTTGCAGTATCCGTGATACAGCGGATGGAGATAAAAGGTATACGATTTACGTAGCACACATGAGCGATACTTGCGGTTTCCATATCAACTGTCAAGGGTGCAAATTCTTGATTGATTTTTTGTCGTCCTTCATCAGTTATAAAGGACTCTCCTGTTGCCATCCGGCCCCAAACCACTTTCCCGGCCGGTCTGATTTTATCAACAGCGTTTTTTGACAGTATTATTAATTTAGGATCCGCCGGAAAAAATATAGTCTTCATCCATGGATGAAATTCTGTCAAAATATTTTGTGCCACATCATGATAACAAACTTCTGTAGAAATTACAGTATCGAATATCTCAAGGTCCGACACCATTCCGCCTGCAGTTCCCGAATTGATGATCATATCTGCGCCAAACACATCTATCAAAATCTGTGTCCCTATGGCGGCATTTACCTTGCATACTCCAGAAAACAGAGCAATGACTTCAATACTGTTAATCTGCCCTATATAAAATTTTAACATGGCTTTTTCTGCTGTTTTGCGATCTTTTATCAATGGCAAAAAAGGGGATAGTTCCTCATCACCTGCACATAAAATACCGATTTTCATAAACGGCTTCCTCCTGTGGCTAACAATTTAGCATTAAAACATACGACGGATTAGACTTCAGAAAAAATACTCCCTGCAGAAACCAGGGTATCTACCAGTCCGTCGATCTGCCGTATGGTTTTCTTAACGGCAGACTCTTCTTTATTTTTCCGGATCTCTGTCAGACGTTTTTTCAGTTCCTTCTGTTCGTATTTGGAGAGATATTCTTTCAAACGTCCGGCCCGGTCCAGAAGATCAGCAAAGACAATAGCGTCTTTCGAAGGCAGATCGTTTCTCAACAATTCTATGCGGAGATTATCTGCTACATCAAAGAGAACTTCTCTCTTTGGCCTGCATTTCCCTCTTCCTGCCTTTTCTATTGGCAGAATATCCTCATCCATAGACTGAACAATGGAATCTGTAAGCTCCCGAAGTTTTTTATCAGTAAAAGCTCCTGTATATTTTTCTACGATTTTTTCAGCTTTTACCGGCTTTCCCCGATTAGTGCTTTCCTGTCCGATCATATCATAAAGAGATTTGAGATATTCCATAGATTCCGGCAGTTTATCTATTATAGACAGCCTCTTTTTTTCTATGGAAACACATTTCGCCATGCACATTTCCAGCACTCCTGCAGCTATTAAACAGGCCACCGGTATCTGATCATAGCTGGAAAAATTGCCTTTTTCATTTACTGTGCAGATAAAAAATTTCTGAGTCAGACTTAAATCTTTCATAAAATGGATTCCTCCTCTGATAAAATACATTGGAATAAATTCTTTATTATATAGCATAACCTGAACCGGTTTTCTTTTCAATAGGATATCCGGATTTTAATCTTTCCCATTGACAAATCAAAATTTTTCTTCTAAGATATATCATTAGTTTGCTAATATTTAGTATTCTAATAATCATGAAAGGAGTTTTATATATGAGTCTTTCTTATCATTACATGCTGATGGCGAATCATGTGATCCTGCAGAAAAAATTGTTTCTTTCTCTGAAAGACACAGGATTGACTTTAGGCCAGCCTAAAGTTCTGGATTTTCTCCGGGAAAAAGACGGGGCAGCCCAGAAAGAGATCGCCGCAGCCTGTCATATAGAACCGGCTTCTCTTACCACTATCCTCAACGGCATGGAGGAAAAGGGGCTGATCCAGAGAAAAAGCCTGAACGGGAACCGGCGTTCCTGGCATATTTTCCTGACAGACCGGGGCAAAGAAATGGTGGATGCCATAGATAAGGGCTTTGAAGAGCTGGAATCCCAGGCTTTTTCCGGAATTTCCAAAGAAGAGCGGGAAAGCTTTTTAAAAACTTTTGAGAAGATTTATCATAACATGGAAACATTGGAGGAAAAGAAACATGACAGAAAAAATTAAACGCTATATCATTTTCCTTGTGGGATTGTTTATCAATTCTTTCGGAGTAAGTTTTATCACAAAGGCAGATCTGGGAACCTCTCCTATTTCTTCGATCCCCTATGTGCTCAGCCTGAATTTCCCTTTTACTCTGGGAGAATTTACTATATTTTTCAGTCTTCTGCTGATCTTTTTACAGCTGATCATACTGCGGAAAAATTTTAAGCTGGAGCATTTCCTGCAGATACCGGTTTCTATTATCTTTGGATATTTCATCGACCTTACCACTCTGATGTTAGGCGCCATGAATCCGGAACTGTATCCTGTAAAGCTTATTTCTTTGATCATCGGCTGTGTGATCCTGGGCTTTGGAGTCTATATGGAAGTGCTGGCAGATGTGGTCATGCTTCCTGGAGAGTCCTTTGTACGGGCCATCGTCCTTACCTGGAAGACAAATTTCGGGAATACAAAAGTAGCCTTTGACGCTTCCATGACTATCATCGCCGGAATTCTTTCCCTGTTCTTTTTTCACAAACTCCAGGGTGTCCGGGAAGGTACCATTATTGCAGCACTTTTAGTAGGATTTATTGCCAGACTCTTTGGACGGCTTCTTTCTTTTCTTCCTGCTCTGCTTTATCCGGAAACAGATCAAAAAAAGGGGACGGAAGCTCTTCAAAAACCGGAAACCAACTGGACCATTGCTATTGGCCGTCAGTACGGCTGCGGCGGACATGAAATTGGGAAAAAACTGGCTGAGAAACTGGGATATAAATTTTACGATGGGGAAATTATTGAAATGATCGCCGGAACTACCGGCTATTCCAGAAAATTTATTAAAGACCGGGAAGAAAAAATGACAAACAGTCTCCTTTATGATCTGGTTAATCAGATGTATGCCTATTCTCCAGATACACCTGCGCCAAAAGATGAAATCTTTCAGGCAGAATCTCAGGCGATCCAAAAGCTGGCAGATGAAGAAAACTGCGTTATCATCGGCAGATGTTCCGACTATGTTCTGAAGGAACGGCCCCATTGCCTCCGGGTATTTTTAGGAAGTTCCTTTAAAGACAGAGTGGAAAGATTGGCAAAATCTAAAAGTCTGTCTCAAAAAGAGGCAGCGCAGGAAATCCGCCTGGAAGACAGACGCCGCCGGGATAACTATCGCTATTATACCCGGCAGCCTTGGGGATTTTCTCCCAATTATCATCTCACAGTAGACACCAGTCTGGGCACGGACTACTGTGTAAACCTTATTCTTCAGACTCTGTCTCATCTTCAGAAGTAATTGATTCCGGCTGTGTCTGCTCGGCAAGCTGCCCGTATACAGATACCGCGTCTAAAATATGATACGGATCTGTATCATGATTTCCATCCGCATGGGCGGTAACCAGAATATAAGACTTTCCATTTACCTCTCCCAGGCTTGCCAGACACAAGCCTGCGTCAGAGGTAAATCCCGTCTTTCCCCCTTTTATGTATGAATCCTGGATATTAGCTTCTTTCATAGTCTGGAACATAGAACTGTGAAAGGTGAATCCTTCCGGATGCAGGTTAGTAGGCGGCACACTGTAAGTATCTGTAGTAAAGATTTCATGAAATGTCTGATTTTTAAGGGCTTCTTTAAGAAGTATCCCTAAATCTTCTACGCTTGAATAATGATCAACATCCTGAAGCCCTGTAGTATTTGTGAAATGCGTATGCTTCATTCCAAGTCCTACAGCTTTTTCATTCATTTTTGCCACAAATGCTTCTTCCGTTCCGGAAATATTTTTAGCTAACGCAATACAGCATTCCCCACCTGAGGGAAGAATAGCCCCGTAAAGCAGATCTTTATAGGTGGCTGTTTCTCCCGGCTCAAATCCGGCCATAGAAGCGCCTTCTTCCTGTAAAGCCGGGAAGATATCTTCCGGCAGAGTTACGGAAGCATTAATGTCCTCAATATTTTCCAATGCGACTAGAACTGTCATCATCTTTGTAAGAGAAGCTGGATATACAATCTGACTTTGATTTTTTTCTGCCAGAGTTTCTCCCGAGTCTAGATCTATCAGTACAGCGCTGGTACTTGAAAGGGAGGAAAGGTCTACGATTTCTTTCTCTTCCTCTTCCTGTATTTCAGCCACATCAGAGTCTCTTTCAGATTCTTTATTCTGCTGTGTAAAAAATAAAACAACTACCAGTATGATCAATACCAGAAAAGCTAAAATTTCAAATACCAGGGATAGTTTTACCTTCTTTTTATGCTTCATATTTTTCTCATTCCTTTCCATTGACTTTCCTATTATAGAATAAAAATGTCACTGAAAAAGGGCGATAAAATTAAAATTTTATTAAATTCATATGAATTCACGTTTTTTCTTTTTCCCCCAGGCAGTTTACACACCAAAGGATCTGAAGAAGCAGGTTTACCAGGGCAATGCTAATGGCAGCCAGAAGTATCAGGGAATGAAAGGAATCTCCCTGCAGTCTATAGTAGAGGAAAGAGCCCCCGGATATCAGTATGAAAAAGGGAAGGGGGATGGTCCAGAAAATTACCACGGCCGCCAGGATATAGCGCATAGCTTTTATATGGAGATAATAGAAAACCAGGGGGATCAGATAAAATGCAGCGATAAGGATCATATTTTGCCACATGCCCGTATCTCCAAATCTGGTACCTTTTCCCGCCACAGGAGTCATGGATATCCCTAAAAGAGTAAGCTCGTATCCCAGCAGCGCAGCCAGTGTCCATTTTCCCAAAAATTTTTTCCTTTTCATATATTAAGACCTCCTTTTCTTTCAGTATATATAAAAAATAAGAAGGTTCTTTCAAATGTAAGAATCAGCGGAAAAGTTGTCAGAAGTGATCAAAAAATCTTATTGAGAAAAATCCGGCCTGTTTATATAATAAAAGACAGATGAGGTAAAGCTTATGAAAATTGCAATATGCGAAGATGATATCACAACCCAGTCCCTACTGGAAAGCTATCTGGAAGAATACCCGACAGACCTGGAGTGGGAAATTTTTTCTTCCGGAGAGGAACTGCTGGAATATATTGAAGAAGGAAAGGACTATTTTTCTCTATATTTTATGGATATTTCCCTGCCGGGAATAGACGGGATTCGGACCTGCACCCGGATCCGCAAGAGAGATCAGAAAGCCCTGATCGTTTTTGTGACAGATTACAAAGAATATGTATACGAAGTTTTTCAGGTACTGCCCTTCCGCTTCCTGATCAAACCAGTGAAAAGAAAAGCTTTTTTTAAGGTCCTGGGCGAAGCCATGGAATTTCTCCGGCTTCATGGCAAACGGCTTACCTTCCATATCCGGCAGACCCTCTATGAGATCCCTTGGGGTGAAATCCTGTACCTGGAAGGAGACCTTCGGAAGATCCATCTCCATACGGTAGTGGGAGAATATACCTTCTACGGAAAGCTGGAAAAGCTGAAAGAACAGCTCTCCCCCGGAGGTTTTTTCCAGTGTCACAAATCCTATGTGGTGAATCCGGAATATATCCGGGCTTCCAGGGATACATCCATTATTCTCAGAAACGGTGAGGAGATTCCCGTAAGCAAAAGCTTCCGGAAAGAAGCAAAAGAAAAACATCTGCAGTATCTGAAAGGAAGATGGGGACAATGAATTTTCAATTTGCAGCTTTAGCATTAAACTTTATGTTCGATATTTTTCTGTACGCAGTAACCCTTCGTGTTTTTACCGCGCTCTTAAACCGTATCTTCGGAAAACCGGGACCGTATCTGAAATGGATACAGGGCGGTCTTTTCCTGGCAGGAATTTTTCTGCTGATCCTGTTTGATCTTATCTCTATCCAGGGTTCCCGGTTCTATGAGCTGTCTATGGCAGAGGTCCCCCTCTGTCTTTTTCTCCTGCTCTCTTATTCCGGCAGCCGGCAGAAAAAGCTTTTCTTTGCCTTTTCCCTCTTTACACTGACCGTCTTCTACCTGTTTTGCCTGAACGACCTTACCAATCTTCTTCATCATGGACTGAACCGTTATCTGCCCTTTTACCAGATTCAGTTATTCTATCATATCTTCCTCTGGCTGATCCTTTTTCTCTGCCAGAAGCTTAGCGGCAGCTTTGAAGAAAACATCTTTCTTCCTCCATCTCTCTGGGGATTCCTGTTTGGTATTTCCGGTGCTCTTTTACTGATCGCATTGGGTTTTCTGCCTCTGGTGGTCTCTTCCTCTATAGGATATAACCGGAAAATGTTTCTTCACCTGGGTCTGATGCTCCTTCTTCTGGGATTAAATTACTGCCTTTTTGCCCTGTATAAAAGATTCTATCTCTATGGGGCAAAGGCCAGAGAGGCCGCTCTTACCCGGCAGCAGTTAGAATATCAGGAAAAATATTACCGGGAATATCTTCACACCACAGGAGAAATACGCAGGCTCCGCCACGATATGAGAAACCACATGAGGACTGCCGCTGCTCTCTATGCCCAGGGGAAAGGCCAGGAGCTGGAAAACTACCTGGAAACTTCCCAGAAAGAACTGACGGACTACGAAAACTTTGTAATGACCGGGAACCCCTGCCTGGATACCGTGCTGAACCTGAAGCTCCAGGAAGCCAGACAGAAAAATATCTGCTGTCTGACTCAGCTTACTGTACCGGAAAACTGTGTGTTCCTGGATTTTTCCGATACAGTGACCATATTTGGAAATCTCCTGGACAATGCCGTAGCCTCCTCAATGGATTTTCTGGCGCCTGGCGCTCCGGTTCCTGAGATCCGGCTGTCTCTGATCTATCAGGAAGGGAATCTCCTCCTCCACATGGACAACCCCTGCAGGGCCGGACAGAAGCCCCCTTATGGAATCGGCATGAAAAATGTAGAGTCCCGGGTGGAGAAATATCAGGGGACCCTTGTGACAGAGGTCAGAGAAGGTCGCTATTATACAGATATATTGCTGTATGGGGCATAAGCTTTTCATAAAACCGGTAATATCATACATTCACTCCTCCAGGTCATATAATTTATATAGATCCAGCATAGTGCCGTAGGTCAGCTTCCGACCCATAAGCTGACGGTAGGTGGCGGACTTGGTCCTGCCGGCTTCTTTCTGTTTTTCCATCTGCCCTACAATGGAGTCATACTCCTGCTTGACGCCTCTGTGCATTTTCCGGTAAGCCTCCAGCTCTCTTTTCATACTTTCCAGGTCTTCAGAAACAGCGGTTTCCTTTTCGTTGATTTTTCCTGTTTTTATTTCCATATCTGCTCTCTTTTCTTTCTCATACTCATCTTTTATACCTGTGTCTCTCAATATTGCGGCTGCTATCTCCGCCGGTGTTTGTCCGGAAACATAGATTTTCTTCGTATTTAGTTTTTCGTACAGGGGAAGCCGCCGGATACTCCGCTCTATCACGTCTTTTTGCCGAAGTCCCTGGCGGATATCTTTTTTCAGTCTCTCTTCCAGACTTTTTTCATCAAGGATCAGGGAATACAGATGAACTTCTGCATTCCGGCAGTCCAATCTGGATAAAAGTGTGTCCAGGATTTCCTGCTCGTGAAGAACCCAGCAGAAAATCACATGGTCGTAGGCCGAACAGGCAAGGAAATTATTCAGTACATAGGTAATGTTATCCATTACCATTGCCTTGGTCTCTTCTGTCACCCAAAAAGGCTCCATATCCCAGCACCAGTCCCCGTCCAGGAAAACACTGTTTTTCAATTTTTTCTTTAAAATATTGCAGACCGTAGTCTTGCCGGCTCCCATGGTGCCGCCAATTACATAGAAATGTTTTTTCATAGAAGGATTGCCTCAATTATATCAACACTCTTATTTTTCTATATAAGCATTGCTGGTGTAGTGTTCATAGCCTTTATTGGTTTACATAAAATAGTTATGGTAAATCACATATTTCATGATCCTCTGGAGATATACGGTATTGCAAATTTCTCCTAACTGTTTTTGCTGCTTTTGGATACAATCTTATTTACTTCCATCTTATCCATGATCCCGTGAGCGGTCACCCCCGGATGAGTCACGGAAATCCTGCATACCTGTTCCGCAAACTCCTTTGAAACCTGAAATTTTTTTGCCATGGAAGCCACGGTGGTTCCCTTTTCCAGTTCTTTTAAGATTCCTTTTATCAGCTTTTCCATATCTTTCTGGGAAAGTTCCGGTACTTTTTCCTGTTCCACTCTGGGAAGGATATCCATCTTTTCTATATGGAACCCTTCTGTCTCTATAGTCAGTACCGCCATAGTCACCGGTTGGTGAAATCTTCTTGGACCGCAGCTTCCCGGGTTCAGATACTGGACGCCGTCCTGCACATAGGACTCGTATTTATGGGAATGTCCGTAGATCACAAAATCTTTTTTTTCCAGATCTTTTGGAATATGTTTTTTATTGTGGACCATATAAAAGCTTCTGCCAAAAAGAGAAAAAGAAAGCTCTTTAGGCAGTTTTTCGGCCCATTCCTTATCATTATTCCCCCGGACCACATACAGGGAAGGATTGATCCTGCGGATTTCTTCCAGAATCCCGGGGGTATTGATGTCTCCGCCATGAATGACTGCGTCGCAGGTCTTTAAAATTTCAGCCACTTCTGGCCGCAGAAGTCCGTGGGTATCGGAAATTACTGCAATCCGTCCTGTTTTTCTTTCCATTTCTTCACATTCCTTTCTGCCTCTCCTAAGAAGGAAAGGGAGCCAAAAATGATCACCACATCTTCTGGTTTTGCTTCTTCCAGGGTCTTCTCCACTGCCTGGTCAATACTTCTTGCCGCTTCCACAGAAGGATTTACACAGGCCACTGCTTCCTTCAGTTCTTCTGCAGGAAGAGCTCTGGGATTATCCGGAGTCTGTACTGTTATGATATGGTCTGCCAGAGGGGCTGTGATCTGGATAACCTGTTTATAATCCTTGTCCCGGAATATGCCGAAAATATACCGGATGTGCCGGTGGGAAAAATAAAGCTTCAGAGAATGTTCCAGCTCTCTTGCTGCCCCCGGATTATGAGCCCCGTCCATGATCACTGTCGGTTCTTTAGAGATCAGGGTAAAACGCCCTCTCCAATGAGTTTTTCGAAAACCTGTATAAATATTTTCACGGGAAATCTTGTATCCAAGAGTTCCAAGAACCGTCACAGCCTGAAGGGCGAGAGCAGCATTCAGGATCTGATAGCTTCCTGCCAGAGAAATCTCTACTTGGTCAAAATCTCTCCAGGTAAAACTCTGTTTTTCATATCCGTAATGAATATCCTTCACTTCTTCCATATCCAGGAATTCCAGGGTAGCTCCTTGCTCCCTTGCCTTTTCTTCCAGAACTTTCCTGGCTCCGTCTTCCTGAGGCGCAGATACTACCTTTGTATACGGCTTGATGATCCCGGCCTTCTGTGCGGCAATTTCCTCCAGAGTATCTCCCAGAAAGGCCATGTGATCCATACTGATGGGAGCGATCACTTCCATTACCGGCGTCTTAATAATATTGGTAGCGTCCAGGGCTCCTCCAAGACCTGTCTCCAAAACCACCAGATCACATTTTTTCTCCTGAAAATACAGGAAAGAAAGGGCGGTTTCTATTTCAAAAGGCGTAGGATTTGTAAGATGATGTTCCTCCATATCTTTAATAGCTTCTGCAATAGCTGTCACATGTTTCGCCAGGGCTTCTTTTCCGATCCGCTCTCCGTTTACCTGTATCCGCTCTCTGTAGGAAAACAAAGTAGGGGAAATATACCGTCCTACCCGGTATCCCGCCTCCGTCAGTATGGTAGAAAGATAAGCCAGGACAGAACCCTTTCCGTTGGTTCCTGAAATATGGATAAACTTCAGGCTGTCCTGGGGATTTCCCAGACGCTCCATAAGATGGCGCATATTCTCTAAGCCAAGTACACTTCCGTATTTAGAGGCTTCCTCCAAATATACTCTTGCTTCTTCGTAATTCATGATTTCTCCTATCCGGGGCCTGCAGGCCCCTCTGTAATTCGGAGATTATTATAGCGCTTTTTCCATTTGTCTACAATCATAATCTTCTGTTCTTCTCTATTTCAGCCGTAACAAACGCCTCACCACCGGAAATGAATTCAGTGGTGAGGCGTTTTTCATATTTTATCTTTATTCAGTAAATAACAATCTATCCCTCTGATTACAGACGTGCGTCAAAAAGTCCGCAGAAACTGTCAATAGGATCCTGTCCCTTAAAGGCTTCTTCTCCTGCCATCAGGTTCTCTACCAGTGCGTCGAAGGTGCTGTCTTTAGTATCGTAGGCGTTGATATAAGTCCGTACCTGAGGGATATCTGCCAGCATGGTAGGCTGTCCGCAGCCTACGGCTACTACCGGGATTTCAAAGACATACCAGGGGATTTCTCCGCCGCCTTTAGAGAGGCCAAAGCTTGGTCTTCCCTCGTTAACATCGCAAAGGGTGATCACCAGGTCCATATCTTTTACAAAGTCTGCAATAGCGTTCTTTCCGGCAAAATAAATGTTGATATCCGGTTTCTCCCCGGCTTCGATCTGTTTCTTCATTTTGTCTACCGGACTTTCATAGATAAATGCATCAAAGCCTTTGCTGATCAGCTTATCTCTCAAAAGTTCTGCCGGATTGGTCCCTCCTGCCATGCCCATGGCTTTGGCCAGAGCGGACATACCGCTTTCTGCCCCTTTCACATGAACGATCATGATCCTTTTATATCTTTTCGGAGTAACAGGCAAAACCTCTTTGTCTTTATATTTTACCAGCGTAATACTGTCCCGGCTGATGGCTTTCTGCATATCCTTGTGTTCCTGGCTGCCAAGAACACCGTCTAAAGCCTCCGGTGCCGGCACCAGTTCTTCTTTTGCCTTTTTATGAAGACCTAAGTGGGCTTTCAGCCCCAGGATACGCTCCAGAGCTTCTTCCATTCGCTCTTCGCTGATGGTTCCATTTTTGTATGCTTCCAGCATAGTGGTAAAATCTTCTTCCGGGTCATTAAAAAACAGGAACATATCGCAGCCTGCATTAATGGTCCTTGGAAGCATATCTTTTCTCTTCATACGGTCTGTCATACCTACCATGTGGGAGGCGTCTGTAACCACCATACCGTTAAAGCCCAGTTTATCTCTTAAAAGGCCCTGCATGATCTCCGGGCTTAAAGTAGCCGGCATCATATCTTCGTCTTTCAGATCCGGATTGATAGCCTTTGCATACTTAGGAAGCATGATATGCCCTGCCATAATGGCATCCAGGTCATTCTCGATCAGGGTTTTATAAACCAGTCCGTAGGTTTTATCCCATTCCTCAACATCAAAATAGTTTACGTTATTGGAGAGATGGGCATCTCTGAAATCCTGGCCGTTTCCGGGAAAGTGTTTGGCCGCACAGGCAAATCCCGGATTTTCATGAGCGCCTTTTACATAAGCCGCGCTCATCTTTGCCACCCGTTCCGGGTCATTTCCAAAAGCCCGGTTTACTACCTCTGTATTCTGCCAGTTGTAGAGAATATCACAGACAGGAGAAAATGCCATATTACAGCCGATAGCCGCTGCCTCTTCATTGGACATTTTTCCAAGAGCGTAGGCATATTCCTCTTTCCCTGTAGCGCCGATCTTTACGCCGTTGCCGATATAAGTTCCGTCTGCACAGGCTCCGTTGCCTCCTGCTTCTGTATTGCAGGCAATAAATACGGGAACCTTTGCGTATTTCTGCAGCTTCCGGTTCTGTTCCTGAATCGCTTTTCCCGGCGCCGGATTATAGCGGCAGCCCCCTAAATGATATTTCTCCATTAATTCTTTCAGATATTCTTCGTCATGAGAGGAAGTGAGCTGGAAAAACAGCTGTCCTACCTTTTCTTCATCACTCATCCCCTTAATTGTCTCTTTCACCCACTGACAGTCCTCATCAGACAGATAATAAGGTCTTGCCTTTAAATCAACCATAGCCTTCTCCTTTCCTGAAACGCATATACTCACTATATTTACTGATACTATTGTAACACCTCTGAATTCTGACAGTTAGAACAATATCCTTCTATTTACGTAATATCTTTTGTTTTATCTTTCAATTACTCCCGCATACTCAGCATTTCCATAGGGGGAGTCTTCAGATTCCTTTCCATAAAGATCCAGGACAAGCCCAGCATACCCGCCAGAAGGAACAGGGGGACTCCTATATACACCAGATTTCCCGTTTTCAGATCCTGCTGTTCCAGAGCCTCCAGATCTTCCTGAGAAGGCTCCTGTTCCTGCCAAGTACTGTATTTCATGCTGTATCCCTGTGTCTCCTCCCGGTCCAGTCCGTCCTTTACCCAGGCGTACAGCCCCATACTGATAAGGCTGCCGGTCAGAGCAGCAAAAAGGGTAAATATCAGAATACCTCCAAGAAGAGACTTGCGGCACTGGTTCCTGGTCATTCCCAGGGATCTTTCGATAGCCGTGCGTCTTTTCTGCTTCACAATAAAGAAATATACCAGAAGCAGAAGGATCCCGGCAGCACAAAGAAGCCCGGTCACAGCCAGAAGTGCAGCCGTATTTCCAGCAGCCTCCAGTTCTCTTCGCACCTGTTCGTATCCGTTATCATCAAACTGGATTTCCAGGAAATCACTGTTCTCTGTTTTTTGAAAATCCTCCAGAAAATCAGCAGACGACCCGTTTGGGATCTGAAAGGATGTGGTCCCCGTCTGCATAGGTCCGTATTTGACAATATTGTTTTCATCAGAAGCCTCCACAGATTTTGCCGGTATCAGGATCATATCCTCTGTAAGCTCTACAGCGTTTATATCTTTCTCTCCCGAAGGCGTATACTGATAAAATCCTACGATCTCATAATCTGCCTCCCAAAAGGCGGGATACACTTCACCCTGGGCGTTCAGAAGGCCAAAATCACGCATCAGCCACAGATAGCCCGGCGCATCTCCATAATCGGTGAAATACAAAGATAAAGGAAGCTCGTCTCCTATCCCGAGGCTGTTTCTCTGAGCAAAGGATTGAGAAATCATACAGACGTTCTTTCCCTTCTCAAACTCCTCCTGGGAAATCTCCCGTCCTTCCAGGACTACACTCTCCTTATTGTGGAAGCTTGGAAGAAGCCCCAGGGAGTTTACCGGCAGTACAAAGGACGTCTTGTAAAATTTTTCAATGGCTTCGATAGTATTCAGCCAGTAAACGCCCCTTCCGGTTTCATAAAAGCCGTCGGTCACTTCCTCCCACATTTCATTGCTTTCCCCTGCCTTCTCTTCCAGATCCGCAAATTTCCCCGATATCCTTTCCCCTGTCTCGGTGCATTGGGATGTAGCCGGGCCGGTGCCATATGGTATACATTCGACAGCCACCTCTTTTCTGTCCGGATGGCTGCTTCCAGCGGGCCGTAAAGCGGCGATATATGTCTTTCCTTTCTCCATAGACGGCGGATCCGGATTGTTATGGTCGCAGAACCAGCACTGGGTACTGCCCCTGGCATCACCGTACAATACCCGCCGGATGTCCACCTGGACCGGCTGGGAAGGTACGCAGTCCTCCACAGGAGAAATCTCCGCTATAAAAATCCCCAGCATAGCCATACTCTCGTCCCAGGCCAGAGAAGAATCCGGCATCCAGGAACCGTAAACCGGCCGTTTCTCCGGTCCTGCCAGATAATCTGCATCGTCAAAATCCAGTATACTCTCCGGAAGGATCTCTTCATAAACAGGATGATCAAAATATGTATAACTCTTTGTTCCAGCATCCCATGAAGGAACGGCTTCCATAAGATTTTCCTTCTGCCGGACCATACCGATGGTGGTAAAGGTCTCCTCTGCCTGGCGTATCTTTTCCCCTGTTTCCAGCCAGAGTCTCAGGCCCAGGGTGAGAAGGACTGCAGAAGCCCCCAGAAAAAGAAAGAACAACAGAAGTTTAAAAGGCGTGCGCAGCATCTGCCGGATACTGTTTTTCATGGCTTTTCACCTCTTCTCTCCGTAAGTCTGCCGTCTTTCATGACATACACCACATCTGCCTGGGCGGCAATGTCCAGATCATGGGTTACGATCACCACACAGTAGTTTTCCCGACGTACCAGATCTTTCAGAATATCCAGGACTATTTTCCCATTTTCCGAATCTAAATTTCCTGTAGGCTCATCTGCCAGTATAATGATTGCTGTAAGATGGGGCTTTCCACTGTCTCTTACCATCGTGCGATACCAACTTTGCGGAATTACATTTCCAGATATGTTCAGCTTCGCATTTTCATCTACGATTGTATTTCCTGTACTGTATATACCTCTATCCATAATGGCTACCTGCTTTCTTCAGCACCGCTCGGTGTTTTATCCTTGAACAACTTCGTCATATCCTGATCTGCTCTTTTTGCAGTCACGGCAAGGCTATAAATGAAAAGCAGAAATATAATCAATGCAACAATAATTACCCCTTTAATCATCGCTTCGTCTTCCAAAACAAAAGAGGACTAAGCCAGTTAGCAAAAATCTAACCTACTTAGTCCTCGATATTTTATTTTACAGTATACTGCCGGCCAAACTGACCGTTGCAGACAAAGATAGCCCACAAGGAATTGAAAAGTTGTAAAGTTGGACTAAATGGCTAGAGTTCCAATCATCTCAAGTCTGCACCAGTCCTATTCTAATCAAAATCTATTCCCAGGCTATAAATCCTGCACCATTTCTGGTATAATAAAATAAGACCAAATCAGCGCAAACCCTTTATTTATCAGGTCTCTGCTAACTTAGTCTTATTTTAACACGTGCCCCGCTGCCGGACTGACCGATGACCGCATAAAGCTTTCCCTCTTCAAAGATGCAGAAAGCAAAACTTCTGAAAGCTGTCTTGAATTTCTGTAAGTACCGATCACTTTCAGGCTGGCCCTTCCCAGAGGCAGAAACTGAAAGGAACCGTCGTCGCTCTTATATTTAATCTGGCAAAGAGACAGTTCCGGACTGTCTCCAGGCTCTATGCCGTAAAGTTTTCCATACTGTTCATCCACGGTACAACAGGGCTCCCTGCCGGCAAGATAGCTGACATCACAGTCCTTGGCAAAAGAAAAGTCCTCTTCCTCAAGACCGGCGAAAGCAGCCAGAGAATTGGCGGCTTTTATAGTGGTATCGCATTCCAGTACAGGTCCCGCTTCTTCCTTTTCTTCCCTGTTTCCCCGGCCTGGGCAGTATAAACCAGATCTCTGATCCCACTTTCTGCAAAAGCATCAAACTGTGCCGCCCTGATCTCCAGACCAATATCTTCGCTGCCGTTGTCATTAGTGATCTTTACCGATACAGGAAGCTTCTCTCCAAGGGTCTCCAGAGCATTCCGGATATTTTCCAGATTTCCCATATAGATTCCCAGAAAAAGAAAGAGGAAAGCCCCTGCCGCCGCTGTCAGCAGACTGAAGCCCTTTCTTCGGCAGATATTACGGAAAATCTCTCTGAACAAAAACATAACTGTCACCTCCTGCATAAAACAAAATGCCATTCTCTTCTATAGCTGTCCTATAGAAAAAGAATAGCATTCTAATCTGGATTCTATCTGTATTTTGTCTGAAGTTTATCTGAAGATGCCACATCCTCAGATATCTTCTATGTGTCATTTTCTTCCTTGCCGCTGATTAAAAGGACAGGGCCAGGATTGCTGCGATCCCCAGGCAGACGGTTACGATCATTTTCAGCAGATCCGATATTTTTCCTGTTTCCCGCCATCTTTTTACAATTTCCGGCATTTTCCACAGGCAAAATCCAAAAATGATCACGATGATCCATTGGTACATTCTGATATTCCTCCTATTTCCGTAAAATTTCTTTTCAACCGCAGGCAGATACAGAAACCGTCTTCTGTATTTTCTGCCTTATACGGGATTTTCTGAAGCTCTAAAGCCCTCTTTACCAGATACAGCCCCAGGCCGGATCCTCCGGTCGCCTTATTTCTGGATCCTTCTACCCGGTAAAAAGCCTGAAACAGCCGGGGAATCTTTTCTTTTGGGATCCACACCCCGGTATTTTCCACCGCAAGCCGGCAATACATCGGTTCTTCCTGTTCTTTCCGGACAGAAATCCGGATCTCTTCTCCCGGGGGAGAATATTTCACGGCATTTTCCAGGATATTCTCCAGCGCGCTTTTTAAAAGTTTGGGATCCCCCAGAACTTTAAAGGAGTCCGGCAAGGAGACTTGGAGCCTCAGCCCTTTGTCCTCTATAAGATCTTCATAAGGCTCATAACTCTCCCGGAGGATCTGAGAAAGTTCCAGCTTGCGGATCTCTCTCCGCTTTCCGGTCTGTTTTTTCCATACGGGATACCTCCAGGATCTTCAGGATCCGGGACTCCATTTCTTCCACGGTCTTCAGGGATTTTTTCAGATATAAGTCCCGGTCCTGATAGGCGCCTACCTGATACAACATGCCTGTAAGCTGCCCTTTTTATATCCCACCCCTCTTATATTTCTGATCACATCTTCTCCTAATTTTTTCCGGATATTTTTAATGTGGGTATAGATAATGGCGTCCTCACAGTCATAATCGTATTTCCACAGTTTTTCCATAATATATTCCTTCGTCATGATCCGGTGAGGATCCGAAAGAAAAAGGCCCAGCCCCTCCAGGCCGTCTCCTGCCGTCACTGTCCGGTAACCCTCGTTTTCCAGAAATACCGATAGCATCTCTGCGATATCCTTTTCATCTTCCACGATCAGTATGGTCTTCATCGCTCATGCCTCCTCTTCTAGTCGAGTATACCATAAAGTGGAGAGCCAAGCGAGCATTTATGTTCATTTGGCGACCGCCCATGATACTGCCGTTCATCGACCGGTATTCCATAATCAAGGATCCATGGGAGCATTTTTATCTTCAGCCGATCACCCGGAATTCCTTCCATTTTCCCTTTTTGAACCGGATCCAGAACAGTAAAGCCCGCAGTCCCCAGTCCAGGCACATGGCAAGGGCTACGCCGATAACTCCCAGATTCATCCAGATACCGAAGATCACAGAAAAGACGACTCTGCAGAAAATAGTTGAAAAAATACTGACGTACATAGTAAACTTTACATCTCCTGCCGCCCGAAGGCCATTGGAAAGAGCTCCGGAAAGAGGATAAAACAAAGCGTTAAAAATATTGTGGATCAGTATCAGCACAAAGGTCAGCTTTCTCGCCTGCGGAGACAGAGCATATCCCTGAAGGACCAGAGGGGATATTAACAGGATCAGTCCGTTCCACACCACAGAGGCCAGGAAAGTGATCCGAAGAAGCTTTCTCATATAGTAATCTGCCGCCTGCCGGTCTCCTGCCCCCATACACTGGCCGATAACTGTGATAAAGGCCAGTCCCAGTGCTGTCCCCATAAGAGCTGCCACAGACCAAAAACTCTGGGCTACGCCGTTGGCAGCGATCTGTACTGTCCCGAACAAGGCGGTAATACTGCTTAAAGCTACTTTGATCAGCTGAAATAGACCGTTTTCTATGCCGTTTGGCACAGCGATCCCCAGTATCTTCCGGATCATATTCCCTTTCCAGCACAGGATCTTTCTCCAGACCAGATAAACTTCATTGCTCTTTTTGAAACACAGAATGATGATCACAACTCCTGAAAAACTTCTGGATATCAGGGAGGGATAGGCCACTCCCGCTACTCCGGCATGGAGGAGAAATACCCCTATAGCATTTCCCGCCACATTGATCCCGTTGGCAGCCAGAGAGAGGTACATGGTAACATTGGTCTTTCCCATGCTTCTGTAAATAGCCGCTCCTGCATTATATATAGCAATGGCCGGATAAGAGTAGGCAGAGATCCTCAGATAGGTAACACAGGCATCCATAACATCTCCTTCCACTTCTCCGAATAAAAGTCCTAGTAGCCGGCGGTTTAAAAGCAGGATCACAGCCATAAGGACAAGAGAAAACAAAGCGGAGATCATCACAAGCTGACCTGCGGACAGGGCAGAAAATAAAAACAAAAATACCGTATTAAACATATTTACCAGGGACACCCCGGATACCGCCGCCTCTCCCGCATAGCTGACCATAAAAGTATCCGCTACCCCTACCAGCACGCTTAAAAGCTGTTCCATAAAAAGGGGGACCAGCATAATTTTCAAAGCCTGGTTGGAAAAGACCTTCTGTTCCTCTCTTATCTGATTTTTAGGTTCTATTATTTTATTAAGTAACACATTCATAGCAAAGAACGGAAAAATTTTTCCGAAAAGCACTCCTTCCTGTGATTGGTTTTTGTCCAGAAAATTATAACCAGGAAGCTCTTTTGCGTCTAATGCTTTAATTTCATACAGAAAAATGCCCGGCAGGCATGGGTTCAAAACTCATGTCTGCCGGGCAGATATATTAGCTTATACGTCAAAGCAACCTCCGCCTACGAATTCCCGGAGTATGGAGTTATGAGGGATGGCCTCGCTGGGCACTCCTACAAAATAATCCAGAAATTTCAGCAGACGTTTTGCCTCATTATATTCCGGTTCTCCAGGCTGTATGGAAAAAAGCAGAGGTTCTGCATACAGTTTTAAAACTGCCAGTTCATAGATCAGAGCAGAATTAAACATCACATCTGCAGACTCCTGGTATGGGAAAATGTTCTCCTCTTCTCCCCGCCGTACAGAATTCCACATGGCGATGGTTGCCTTTGCAGAAGCCCCTCTGGTCCTGGCGTCCCGGACGATCCGCCGGATCAGTCTTCCGTCTGTGGTAGGGATCCGGTTATGTTCATCAATGTTCAGCTGGGTAAGGGCGCTGATATAGATCCGGAATTTACTCTCAGCAGGAAGGCTGAAACTCAGCTTATCATTGAGACAATGGATCCCTTCGATCACCAGTACGTCATCCGGGCCTAACTGAAGCAGATCTCCTCTGTATTCCCTCTGTCCTGTTTTAAAATTGAAAGAAGGCATAGATACTTCTTCTCCTCTGAGAAGGGCTGTCATATCCTCATTAAACTGCTTCACGTCAATGGCTTCCAGACATTCAAAGTTATAGTTTCCCTCTTCGTCCAGAGGCGTCTCTTCCCGGTTGACAAAGTAATTGTCCACAGCAATAGGATGAGGCTTCAGTCCATGGGCGGAAAGCTGAATGGAAAGCCGGTGGGAAAAAGTAGTCTTTCCCGAAGAGGATGGACCTGCGATCATAACAAATTTCCTGGTCCTGTCATTAGAGATCCTGTCTGCGATCTGAGAGATCTTGGACTCCTGGAGAGCCTCTGCGATAAGGATCAGTTCATTGGCTCCCTTTTTGCTGATCTGTTCATTCAGGTCTCCAACTGTATCTGCTCCTATCATCTCCCCCCAGCTTGCCGATTCTTTCTGGACCTGAAAAAGTTTTGTCCAGGGTTTAAAAGGAGGTACTGACTGGGGATCCTCCCTTTCCGGAAGCTGGAGCACCAGTCCCTGATCATAGGGATAAAGTTCAAAGTATTTCAGATAACCGGTGTGGTTCACCATATAGCCATAGAAATAATCTTCGAAATCTTCCAGACTGTAGATATTTACCCGGGATCCCCGGCGGAAATGAAAAAGCTTTTCCTTGTCATACATATGGTGGCGGTGAAAGATCTCAATAGCCTCTCCTGTACCTACACTTCTTTTCCGAATAGGAATCTTTCGCTCCGCCAGTTCCAGCATATAAGCTTTCACCTGTGCCAGAAATTCCGGTGTGATCTCCACATCTCCGTCAATGGTATAGTAATATCCGGAACCCACCGAAAAATGCAGGGTCGCCTTCCGTATCCTGTCATGTCCTCCTACATGATATACTGCTTTCAGTAAAAGGAGGGAAGCACTTCTTTTATAGGTTTTATGACCGATCTCATCTGCCAGAGTGATAAATTCCAGCTCACCGTCTTTTTTCAGCTTTTTATGGAGTTCACAGAGCTTTTTATCTTTCATCACCAGGACGATGGGATATCTGGTGCTTCCCTGAAAATCTTCCACGATCTTACCGTAAGGGGTGCCGTAGGGATATTCTCTTTGTTTTCCCAGGATCTTTACGGAAATCATTTTTCCCTTCATCATGCCTCTCCTTTCCTGTCAGAAACTTATATTGCTTTACAGGGATGCTGTACCTTCATTTTTACAGTTTCAAGTTCCGGGAGCATTTCTCTTAATTCTTTTTCCATATAATCCATAAAAATGTATTCTGTGCCGTAATGGCCGGCGTCTATAATACATACTCCCTGAGCCACTGCGTCTATAGAGGAGTGATAATCCATATCTGCCGTAACATATACATCAGCGCCTGCCTGGAGCACAGCAGGCATGAGACTTTTCCCGGAACCAGTGCAGACAGCGGCCTTCTTCACTATTTTATCCGGATCACCGTAGATCTTTACAAAAGGAAGGGAGAGCTTTTCTTTTACAAATCTGCCGAAGTCCTCCAGTGTCTGAGGTTTGGTGAGATTTCCAACTCTGCCAAGACCTTCTTTTTGTCCTTCCCGGTCGTAAGTAACTTCCAGGATCTCCCGCTGGGTAAGTTCCAGATAGTCCGCGCTCAGATCCGCCATTCCCAGCACATCAAAATTCGTATGCATAGCGTAATAGGAAATGTCATTCTTTATCAATCCTATGATCCGCCGGCCGATAAAATTATCTGCAGTCACCTTTTTAATCCCGGAAAAGATCAGAGGATGATGGGTAATGATCATATCTGCATCTGTCTTCACTGCTTCCTCCAGACTCTCGTCAGTCACGTCCAGAGCAAGAAAAACTTTTTTTACCTCTTTCTCAGGATCTCCTACAAGAAGTCCCGGATTATCCCATTCTTCAGCAAAAGAAACAGGATATTTTTCCTCTATCTTTTTTATAATTTCTTTACACTTCATAGTAGGCAAGGGCCTCCTCTCTGTCTTTAATCTCTGCGGCCAGCTCTTTGCTCCGCTTCTTTGCGGAAGGCGTATCTACACGGGAAAGCTTTTCCAGAAGCTCTTTTGTCTCCCGGTCCTCTTTTT
>ERZ1643249.1611-NODE-1611-length-22501-cov-7.023300_pt1 | contig 22501 bp, 19 predicted proteins | sample MGYA00579263_ERZ1643249 | MGnify/ENA primary metagenome ERZ1643249 (study PRJEB29033, sample SAMEA4952264) | chicken gut metagenome | biome: Broiler Chicken; feature: Gastrointestinal Tract; material: Caecum | place: Ireland | collected 2018 | study: Broiler... | reverse complement strand
CGGCTCTTGCGACGATCATTTCGCAGATGGTATCGGCAGTCTGGGTGCTGGCGTTTCTGTGCGGGAAAAAAGCAATTTTAAAGCTCAGGCTGTCTGCGCTCCGGCCCCGGACTGAGCTTATGAAGCAGATTCTGTTTCTGGGACTGTCCGGCTTCACCCAGTCTGTGACCAATAGTCTGGTGCAGATTTTCTGCAACGCGTCTCTGCAGTTCTACGGCGGAGATTTGTATGTGGGGGCTATGACGGTCATCTATTCCATCCGGGAAGTGGTGCAGATGCCGCTGCAGGGCTTTACGCAGGGGGCCCAGCCGGTGCTTGGCTATAATTACGGAGCAAAGAGATACGGACGCGTCCGGGAGGGAATCCGGTTTGTCACCTTCGTGTCTCTGGCTTTTGCGTCCTTTGCCTGGCTGATTCTCATGCTGTTTCCCGGACAGCTTATCCGGCTGTTTAACGGGGAAGAGGAGCTTCTTGAGGTGGGAATCCTGTCTCTGCGCATTCATTTTGTGCTCTTTGTGTTTATGGCCTTCCAGTACGCGGGCCAGAATATTTTTGTGAGCCTTGGAAAGGCGAAGCAGGCTGTCTTTTTCTCTCTGTTCCGGAAGGTGATTCTTGGCGTTCCGCTGATTCTGCTTCTGCCCCATCTCTGGAATCTGGGCATCTATGGCGTGCTGGCGGCAGAGCCTGTCACCAATATCATCGGCGGACTGGCCTGCTACCTGACAATGCTGTATCTGGTGGGACGGGAGCTGAAAGCCGGGGAAAGAGCTCAGAAGGGCTGACAATTTGTTCCCTTCCACAGACGCGGCGCGAACGGCAGTGCTTTGAGAATAATTTTTTTCATGTATGTGAAAGAAGACTTGCCACAGGCCGGATTCTTGTGTACAATTTTATAGGACAACAGAAAGCCTCCGGCGGGCAGAAAAAACGGGATTCTGACAGCCGGAGATCAAGATTATACGATGCAGGAGGGAAAAAGACATGTATAGCAAAGTGACAGATTCCGTCTATTATATAGGAACAGACGACAAGACCATCGACCTGTTCGAAAGCCAGTACGTGGTTCCGAACGGCGTTTCCTACAACTCTTATCTGATTATGGATGAGAAGGTGGCAGTGATGGATACGGTAGATCCGAGAGCGGAGGAAGCATGGTTTGCCAATCTGGAGGAAGCTCTGGGAGGACGGAAGCCGGATTATCTGGTAATCTCCCATCTGGAGCCGGATCATGCGGGAAATATTCAGAAGGCTGCTGAGAAATATCCGGATATGAAGCTGGTGAGCAACGCGAAGGTGTTTGCGTTCCTGCCCCAGTTTTTCGACCTGGACCTGACGGACCGCTGCGTGACGGTAAAGGAAGGGGATACTTTAAGCCTCGGTTCCCATACGCTGGCCTTTGTGATGGCTCCGATGGTACACTGGCCGGAGGTTATGGTGGAGTATGAGACTTCGGAGAAGATTCTGTTTTCCGCGGATGGCTTCGGAAAATTCGGCGCTCTGGATACGGAAGAGGAATGGGCGGATGAGGCGAGACGCTATTTCATCAATATCGTCGGAAAATACGGCGCTCAGGTACAGGCGCTTCTGAAAAAGGCGGCAGGCCTTGACATCGCGGCGATCTGCCCGCTGCACGGACCGGTTCTGAAGGAGAATCTGGGATATTACATCGGCCTTTACGATACCTGGAGCAGCTATCGTCCGGAGGAGCCCGGCATTGTGATTGCCAGCGCTTCCATTCATGGAAATACGATGAAGGCCGCGAAAGAGATGGCAGAGATTCTGAAAAGCAAGACGGACATTCCGGTAAAGGTATACGATCTGGCCCGGGATGATATGGCCCTTGTGATTGCGGAAGCTTACCGCTATGACAGACTGGTTCTTGCGGCAGCCAGCTATGACGGAGGCGTGTTCCTCTGCATGGAGGACTTCCTGACGCACCTGAAATACAAGGCATTCCAGAACCGTAAGGTCGGCCTGATTGAGAACGGAACCTGGGCTCCCTCCGCGGGACGGGTGATGAAGGGATACCTGGAGGAGATGAAGAATCTTCAGGTATGCGAGACCATGGTGACCATCCGCTCTTCCATGAAGCCGGAGAACCGGGAGGCTATGGAGCAGCTGGCGGATGAACTGCTGGCCCAGTAAGGGACGCCGGAGAAGACAGCCTGCTGTCCGCAGATATGTGAGGACAGAGGCGGGAAAAGACATACTAGACTGACAGAAAAAGGAATTTGAGAGACATATGGCAGGAAGAAGGAGAAGAAGCAGGAGAAGCCGGGGCAGGAAGCTGTTCCTGGCGGTGCTGGCCTTGTGCCTGGCAGCGGTCTACCCCCTGCAGGAACAGCTCGCGGATGACGGCGGGAACTCAGGCGGAACAGGAAATGCGGCAGCGGAAGACATATCTGCTGCCGCTTCCGGCGTGTTCCGGGACGGTTCCACGCTGGAGGTGCATTACCTGGATGTGGGGCAGGGAGACGCCACGCTCATTGTCTGCGGAGACGGCGCCATGCTGATTGACGCCGGGAATAACAGCTGGGGAGACGATGTCCGGGATTATCTGGAGTACCAGGGAGTCGAAGACCTGGATTATGTGATTGGAACCCATCCGGATGCAGATCACATCGGAGGTCTGGATGTGGTGATGGAAGCGTTTGACTGTGGTACGGTGATTATGCCGGATTATGAGAAGGAGACCAAGACTTACGAGGAAGTCATTGACGTGATGAACCAGAAGGGGCTGGAGCTTACGCTGCCTCAGGTGGGAACGGTCTATGAGCTGGGAGAAGCGGCATTTACGATTGTGGCTCCCCAGGGAGATTACGGAGATAATGCCAATGACTATTCCGTGGGAATCCTGCTGGAGCACGGAGAGAACCGGTTCCTCTTTACGGGAGACGCGGAAGAGGATTCGGAGGCAGATATGCTGAACAGCGGTATGGACCTGTCCGCGGATGTGTTCAAGGCTGCCCATCATGGCAGCAGGACGGCCAATACGGAAGCTTTCCTGGAACGGGTAGACCCCGGTTATGTGGTGATCAGCTGCGGCGAGGGCAACAGCTACGGTCATCCCCATGCGGAGGTGCTGAACCGTCTCCGGGAAATGGGAATCAAGGTGTTCCGTACAGACGAGGAAGGGACCATTACAGCCACGTCTGACGGAAGCAGCATCACCTTCAATGTACCGCCCAGCGAGAGCTGGAAGGCAGGAGAGCCCGCAGGCTCGTAAGGCCTGCGGAAACAGGAGAACGGCAATGTGAGAATAGAAAGGAGGGGTGTAAATGGAGATTATCGAAGAAAAGAAACAGTTTGCGGTTCTGATAGATTCGGATAATATCAGCGCGAAATACGCGTCCAGTATCTTTAACGAGATTGAAAATTACGGATACGCGTCTTTCCGCCGCATCTACGGTAACTGGTCCAACAAGGCGAACGGCTGGAAAGAGGAGATTCTTCTTGAAAATTCCATCACGCCGGTACAGCAGTTTGCCTATACCAGCGGAAAGAACGCTACGGATATGGCTATGGTCATCGACGCTATGGACATTCTTTATTCGGGGAAGGTGGACGGTTTCTGCCTGGTAACAAGCGACAGTGATTTTACGCGGCTTGCCATGCGGCTCCGGGAAGAAAACATGTACGTGATCGGTATGGGAGAATCCAAGACGCCCATGGCCCTGACCAAAGCCTGCAATAAATTCATTCATCTGAATTTGATCAATAAGCAGGTGAATGACGAGGAGACCGCTCTTCCCGCAAACTCCCGGAAGAAGGGAGGCAGAGCTGCGGAAGAAGAACACGGAAGCGCGGTTACGCCCATTGCTCAGATTGAGGAAGCGGTGATTTCCATTATCAATGACAATGAGAACAAGGGAAAGATCACTTATCTGGGTGAGATAGGAAGCCGTCTGAACGACAAATTTACAGATTTTGACGTGCGTAACTATGGTTATACAAAACTGGTGGTATTTCTGGAGGACACCTGCCCGAGACTTTCCCTGTACCGGGTGGATTCTGCCTACGCGGTAGGCTTAAGCGGTCAGCTGGACCGCCAGAAGCTGGAAAAGGAGATCCTGCTTTTTGTGAAAAATAACGGAGGCCAGGTGGAGAATCTTTCACTGGTCTATGAAGAGATTCACAAGAAGCATCCTTCCTTTGATATCAAGGATTACGGCTACAGCCGCCTGTCCAGTTTTCTGCGGAGCATCCGCCAGCTTTCGGTAAACGGCAACCTGGTCAGCATCAAGGAGAAGAAATCATGAAAGAAGAACGTAAGGCGCTGAAACCGCTGGATGTGGTGTCCGGTTTTCTGGTACGCCCCGGCTTTTATGAAGTATATGGAGCGACAGCCCTGGAAGGGGCTGTCAACTTTACCGTGCACTCACAGGGAGCATCTTCCTGTGAGCTTCTTTTATATCACAGAAAGGAAGAAGAGCCCTACGCGGTGTTAAGGTTCCCGGATCATTATAAAATCGGTCAGGTGTATTCCATGATTGTGTTTGGCCTGGATATCGAGGAATTTGAGTACGCCTACCGGCTGGACGGCCCCTGGGACCCGAAAAAAGGGCTGCTGTTCGACCGGAAGCATGTGCTTCTGGACCCTTACGCCAGAGCCGTGACAGGCCAGAGTGTCTGGGGAGAAAGTCAGAGGAAGGACGGACTCTATCACGCGAGGGTAGTAAAAAACAATTTCGACTGGGGAGACGCGCCGGACCCCTTCTATGAGATGAGCGATCTGATTATCTACGAACTTCATGTGAGGGGATTTACCAAACATGCTTCCTCCGGTACAGAACATCCGGGTACCTTTGCGGGACTGAAGGAGAAGATCCCTTATCTGAAGGAGCTTGGCATCACGGCGGTGGAACTGATGCCGATCTTTGAATTTGACGAGACCATGGGAAAGCGGGAGGTAGACGGACGCCAGCTTCTCGATTACTGGGGCTACAATACGGTAAGCTTTTTCGCGCCGAATACCAGCTATACGGCGGCGGAGGAATATAACCGGGAAGGAAGAGAACTGAAGGAGCTGATCCGCGAGCTTCATCTGGCGGGCATTGAAGTGATTCTGGATGTGGTATTTAACCATACGGCGGAAGGCAATGAGCATGGTCCCTTCATTTCCTTTAAAGGCTTTGATAATCAGGTTTACTATATGCTGACGCCGGACGGCTATTATTATAATTTCAGCGGCTGCGGCAATACGCTGAACTGTAATCATCCTGTGGTTCAGGAGATGATTGTGGAATGCTTAAGGTACTGGGTCAGCGAGTACCGGGTAGACGGTTTCCGTTTTGACCTGGCAAGCATTCTCGGGCGCAGTGAGGACGGCTCTCCCATGAGCAATCCGCCTCTTCTGAAGCGGCTGGCCTTCGATCCGCTTCTGGGAAATACAAAGCTGATTGCGGAGGCCTGGGACGCGGGCGGGCTGTATCAGGTGGGAAGTTTTCCCTCCTGGAAGCGCTGGGCAGAGTGGAACGGAAAATACCGCGACACCCTCCGGAGCTTTCTGAAAGGGGAATACTGGCTGGCGCCGGAGGCCGCCAGCCGGATTACAGGCTCTCATGATCTGTATGCGGAAAATAAGAGCGGTTACAGCGGCTACAATTCCTCTGTGAATTTTCTGACCTGTCATGACGGCTTTACCCTGCGGGATCTGTACAGCTACAATGAAAAGCATAATGAAGCCAACGGGTGGAACAATACGGACGGAGCAAATGATAACCGCAGCTGGAACTGCGGGGCAGAAGGAGAGACAGATGATCCGGAAGTGAACCGGCTCCGCCTGCGTCTGATGAAAAATGCCTGCGCAGTACTTATGTGCAGCCGGGGGACGCCCATGTTCCTGGCCGGAGATGAGTTCGGGAATACGCAGTACGGCAACAACAACGCCTACTGTCAGGACAATGAGATTTCCTGGCTGGACTGGGGGCTCCTGGAGAAAAATCAGGAGCTGTTCCGGTTTTTCCGGTTTCTGATTGCCTTTAGAAAGAGGCATCCGGCAGTTACCCGGGAGCTTCCGGCAGCTATGTGCGGTTTTCCGCAGATCAGTATTCATAAAGAACATGCCTGGGATGGAAATCTGACTGCGGATACGAAGGCCTTCGGTGTCCTGTACGCGGGCTATGACGGAAGAACAGGCAGGGATGACCTGGTCTTTCTGGCGGTAAATCCCTGGTGGGAGGAGGTTTGGCTGGAACTTCCGGCTCTGCCGAAAGATGATGCATGGGAGATATGTGTCTGTACCGGAGAGGGAGAGGCCGGAGAGATTTATCCGGAAGGAAAATCCTGCGCCGGCCAGGATAAAATCTGTCTGAAGCCGAGAAGCGTGGCGGTTCTGGAAGGATGCCTGAAACGGCAGAACTGAACAGGGCGGCGGCCGTAAAAGGGATTACAGGCAGTTTCAGGGGCATTTTGCGCATAAATGGGCGTGAAACGCCCCTGTTTTATGCATTTTTTCACAGAAACCGGCGCTTTTCCTGTATTTTTTTGCAAAAAAGAATTGACAAATTTTATTTCCTGGGAGTAAGATAAGAAACGATATAGTAATATATCGAATTTCTATAAAGGAGGAAACTATTATGAAAAAGGCATTAAGCTTACTGCTGGTGGGCGCAATGACTCTTTCCCTCGCGGCATGTGGAAATTCTTCCAGTGACAGCGCGGAGACAGACAGCGCAGCCACAGAGGAGAGCACCACGACTGAGACGTCAGACAGTGAAGGAAGCGGCGAGGCTGTCTTTAAGATTGGCGGCATCGGACCGATTACCGGAGGAACAGCCATTTACGGAACAGCCGTACAGAATGGTATTCAGATCGCAGTTGACGAGATCAACGCAGCAGGCGGAATCAACGGATATCAGATTGATTACGACTTCCAGGATGATGAGGGCGATTCCGAGAAGGCCATCAATGCGTATAATACTCTGAAGGACTGGGGCATGCAGGTTCTGGTAGGAACTGTTACCAGTGCTCCCTGTATCGCGGTTGCTGAGGAGACTCACAACGACAACATGTTCCAGATCACACCTTCCGGAACTGCTGTAGAGTGTGTACAGTATGAGAATACACTGCGTATGTGCTTCTCTGACCCGACACAGGGTACTGAGTCCGCAAAATACATTGGCGAGAACGGAATGGCTACCAAGGTAGCTGTTATCTATGACAGCTCTGACGTATACTCCACAGGTATCTATGAGGCATTTGCTGCTGAGGCTGCGAACCAGCCGTTCGAAATTGTGTCTGTTGAGGCTTTCACAGCTGACAGCAAGACTGATTTCTCCGTACAGGTTCAGAAGTCCAAAGAAGCAGGAGCAGATCTTCTGTTCATGCCTTTCTACTATACAGAGGCGTCCCTGGTGCTTGCTGAGTGCGATAAGCAGGGATATGAGCCGGTATTCTTCGGCTGCGACGGTATGGACGGCATTCTGGGCGTAGAGAACTTTGATGTGGCTCTGGCTGAGGGCCTGACCTTCCTGGCTCCGTTTGTTGCCAAGTCTGAGGATGAGATGGTTCAGAACTTTGTAACCAAGTATGAGGAAGCTTATGGCGAGACTCCGAACCAGTTCGCTGCTGACGCTTACGATTCCGTATATGTGGTAAAGGCTGCTATCGAGGCTGCCGGCGCTACTCCGGACATGAGCGCTTCCGATCTGTGTGATGCTATGGTAGGTGCTATGCCTTCCGTTACCTATGACGGCGTAACCGGAAAGAGCATCACCTGGACAGACGGCGAGCCGAATAAGGCGCCGCTGGTAGTACAGGTTGTCAATGGCGAGTACACCGAGCTGTAAATTCCGGATATAGACGGCTACCCAACAGAGGGAACCCTTACAGGGGCTCCCTCTGTTTTTTGAAAACAGGAAGAATGGCAGCAGGGCTTTGATTTTACTTGTGCAGGCTTTGGTTCTGTGCTATAATATAGTGCAAATTGTTGCTCTGACAGCCGGATTGTCCCTTACAGAGCCGGCAATGACTAAAAAGATAAAGAGGTGTTATGTATGATAGGATTTATATCCTACCTGGTGAATGGAATCAGCCTGGGAAGTGTGTATGCGATCATTGCCCTGGGGTACACCATGGTATACGGTATTGCGAAAATGCTGAATTTTGCGCACGGAGATGTTATTATGATCGGAGCTTTCGTGGTATTTTCCACGGTCAGCGGCGCAGGTCTTCTGATCTCTGTGGTGGCCTGTACGCTGCTTGGCATGGCGATTGAGCGCATCGCCTACAAGCCTCTGCGCAAGGCTTCCAAGCTGGCTGTTCTGATTACGGCGATCGGAGTCAGTTATTTTCTGCAGAATGTAGCTCTTCTGATTTACGGAGCCAATACGAAATCCTTTACCTCTGTCGTAACGATAGAACCGTTGACTCTGGCAGACGGAGCCCTTGTAATTTCCGGAGAGACGATTGTGACGGTAGCCGCCTGTATCATCATAATGATTGGTCTGATGACTTTCATGAAATATTCCAAATCCGGACGGGCCATGCTGGCAGTGTCCGAGGACAGTGGAGCTGCGCAGCTCATGGGTGTTAATGTGAACTCCACCATTGCGCTGACCTTTGCGATCGGTTCCGCGCTGGCAGCCATTGCAGGCGTACTGCTCTGTTCCTCCTACCCTTCTCTGACTCCCTACACGGGTTCCATGCCCGGCATCAAAGCTTTTGTGGCAGCAGTCTTCGGCGGTATCGGTTCCATACCCGGAGCCTTTATCGGCGGTATTCTTCTTGGTGTCATAGAAATCCTGGGAAAAGCCTATGTATCTTCCCAGCTGGCGGATGCCATTGTGTTTGCCGTGCTGATCATTGTGCTGCTTGTGAAGCCGACTGGTCTTCTCGGCAAGCAGATTCAGGAGAAAGTGTAGGTGAATGGAATGAAAACGAAAACTCATAATTTAAGCAGGACAACAAAGAGCAATATCATCACCTATGGAATAGTGGTGGCAGCTTATATTATTGTAGAGATATTTCTGCGTGCCGGTATGGTATCCAGTCTTCTGGAAGGACTTCTCGTACCCCTGTGTATGTATGTGATTCTGGCGGTGTCTCTGAACCTGACAGTGGGTATTTCCGGTGAGCTGAGTCTGGGACACGCAGGCTTTATGTGTGTGGGAGCTTTTTCGAGCGCTTTCTTTTCCAGATGCATGGAGGAGATGATCCCGGCAGCAGGCATCCGCTTCACTCTGGCCATTCTGATTGGTACGGTGTTTGCGGCTCTATTCGGAATTCTGATCGGAGTACCGGTACTTCGTCTCAAAGGTGATTATCTGGCTATTGTGACGCTGGCTTTTGGTGAGATTATCAAGAACGTGGTTAATGTGATTTATCTTGGACGCGACAGCAGAGGGTTTCACATTTCCACAAAGGACAGTATTTCCCTGGGACTGGAACAGGGAGGCGACGTGATCATCAAAGGACCGCAGGGAATTACAGGCACGCCGAATGATTCCACTTTCCTGATTGGAGTCGTTCTGATTTTGATTACGCTTTTCATTGTGATAAATCTGATCAATTCCAGAACCGGACGGGCGATCATGGCTATCCGGGATAACCGGATTGCAGCGGAATCCATAGGTATCAATGTGACAAAATACAAGCTTCTGGCCTTTTCCGTTTCAGCGGCGCTGGCTGGTACGGCAGGTGTTCTTTACGCGCATAACCTTTCTACCCTGCAGGCGCAGCCCAAGAACTTTGGATATAACATGTCCATTACGATTCTTGTATTTGTAGTTCTGGGAGGCATAGGAAACATTCGGGGCTCTATGATTGCGGCTGTGGTTCTCACCCTTCTTCCGGAGCTGTTAAGAGGGTTGAACGATTACCGTATGCTGATTTACGCGGTAATCCTGATTGCTACGATGATCTTTACCTCCAGTCCGGGAGGACAGGAGATTCAGGAACGGATTAAGCTGTTCTTTGAACGAAAGAAGACGAAGGAGGCATAGAAAAATGGCACTGCTGGAAGTAAAAAATCTGGGAATCTCCTTCGGAGGCCTGCGTGCTGTAGACGATTTTAACCTGACTATTGAGCAGGGCGAGCTGTACGGTCTGATTGGACCCAATGGTGCGGGAAAGACGACGATTTTCAACCTGCTGACAGGAGTATATAAACCTACGGATGGTTATATCATGCTGGACGGGGAGAATATTACCGGGAAAAAGACCATAGAGATCAACAGACACGGCATAGCCCGTACCTTTCAGAATATCCGTCTCTTCAGTGAACTGACCGTTCTGGATAACGTGAAGGCAGGACTTCACAACCATCATCCTTATTCCACTTTGACAGGCATTCTGCGTCTGCCGAAATATTATCGGGTGGAAAAGGAAATGAATGAGCGGGCCATGGAACTTTTGAAAGTATTCGGTCTGGATAAGGAAGCGTACTATAAAGCTTCCAATCTGCCTTACGGGCAGCAGAGAAAGCTGGAGATCGCCAGAGCGCTGGCGACTGATCCGAAACTGCTGCTTCTGGATGAGCCTGCGGCGGGCATGAACCCCAATGAGACGCAGGAACTGATGAAGACCATCCGTTTTGTGCGGGATGAGTTCCACATGACTATTCTTCTGATTGAACATGATATGAAACTGGTGTCCGGCATCTGTGAGAGATTGACGGTTCTGAATTTCGGACAGATCCTGGCAGAGGGCGAGACCACGGCGGTACTGAACGATCCGAAGGTCATCGCGGCTTACCTTGGAGAATAGGAGGAACGAGTAGTTATGGCAATGCTGGAAGTCAAGGATATAGAAGTATTTTATGGCGTGATTCAGGCTATAAAAGGAATTTCTTTTGAGGTCAATGAAGGAGAGGTAATCGCTCTGATCGGAGCTAACGGAGCCGGAAAGACGACGACGCTTCAGACTATTACAGGCCTGATTTCTCCGAAGAAGGGCCAGATTTTCTTCGAGGGACAGGAGATTACCCACGTTCCGGCCCACAAGATCGTGTCCATGGGCATGGCCCATGTTCCTGAGGGACGGCGTGTATTCGCACAGCTTTCTGTTCTGGATAACCTGAAGCTGGGCGCTTTTACAAGAAAAGATAAGGAAGAGATAGAGGAGACTCTGATTCGGGTATATAAGCGTTTTCCACGTCTGGAAGAAAGAAAGAATCAGATCGCGGGTACGCTGTCAGGCGGTGAGCAGCAGATGCTGGCTATGGGACGGGCGCTTATGTCCCACCCGAAGATTATCCTGATGGACGAGCCCTCCATGGGTCTTTCCCCCATCTTTGTAAATGAAATTTTTGATATCATTCAGGAGGTCAGCAAAAGCGGCACCACGGTGCTTCTGGTGGAGCAGAACGCGAAGAAGGCGCTCTCTATCGCAGACAGAGGATATGTTCTGGAGACAGGACGGATTGTGCTGGAAGGCAATGCGAAGGATCTGCTGGATAATGAACAGGTGAAAAAAGCCTATCTGGGTGAGTAAAATGGATAGGGAAGGAGCGGCATATGAGAAGTCTGTGTCGCTCTTTTTGCGCGATATGCCCGCAGTATCGCTCCGGACAGGGAAAGATGCTTTCCCTGTCCGTTCAATGCAGAAAAGCCTGTCTGGAGGGAAGACATGAAGGAAGAGTATGAAATCGTGGAACATTCCCAGATTGAGGATTTGAATATTTTTCTGGTAGAGATGACATACCGGTGTCCCCATATGCACCGGGAGTTTGAGATCTGCATGATTCTTTCCGGAGAAGTCGCGGTCTATACGAACCGGCAGAGACAGGACTTCCGAAAGGGAGATTTGATTTTATTCAATCCCCGGCAGACTCATGAGCTCCATGGTCTGACGGAGAATTCCCTGATCCTTTCTGTGCAGGTGGCTTCCGGTTTCTATAAAAGGATTTATCCGGAAATTTCAAGGCTGGAGTTTGGAAGCATTGCTTTGGCAGACGGAGATAAGCAGCTGAGGAGAAGAATGCAGTCGCTGATTTTAAAGCTTGCTTCCGCATATCTGAAAAAGGAGGAAGGATATGAATTCTTTTGCATGGCCTATCTGTCGGAATTTTTCGGGGAACTGCTGCGCAGCCAGCCCTGTCATCTGATTTCGGAAAAGGAAAAATCAGAGCGTTATACGAAGGGGAAGCGGATGAGCCGTATCATGGACTATGTGGAGAACCACTTTACGGAGAAGCTGCTGCTTTCGGATATATCTGAGCTTGAGGGCCTTTCTGTCTACTATCTGTCTCATTTTTTCAGGGAAATGCTGGGGATTTCCTTTCAGGAATACATCGCTCTGCGGCGGTTTGAGCGTGCCAGAAAGATGGTGGAGCAGACAAACAGAAGCATCACGGAGATCTGCATGGAGTGCGGATTTTCCGATTACCGCTATCTGAATAAGATCTATCAAAAACAGCTTGGCTATACTCCCATGGAATACAGAAGCAGCCATGAAATCTCAGTTTTAAGAGACAGGAAAGAGGAGGATGTGATCAATACACAGACCTTCTGTTCCACAGAGGACAGTCTGGAGATTCTGAAAATTGCGGAAGAGCGATATGGAAGATAAAGATAATCAATGAGTGTCAGAAAGACGCCTGCAGAGAAGACTTTTCAGTCTTTTCAGGGGCGTCCTTTTTGTATGGGGAGAAAAAGCTTCAGGGAGAAAACAGCAAATTAATCTGTGGGAAAAGTTAAGATAAGCAATGCGTCCATCCGCCTTTCATACTATATTGTATTTATATTAGTACAATATATAAAGGAGGTCAGACATATGTCCAGATTCAGATTTTCCGTAGGACCATGGAACGTACATCCGGGAGCAGACTCCTACGGTCCAGAAACCAGAAAAGATATTCCCATTGAGGAAAAATTTAAAAAATTTGCCGAGCTGGGATTTTCTGCGGTTCAGTTTCACGATGACGACGCGGTTCCGAACATCAATCAATACACGGAAGAAGAGATCAGGGAAAAAGCACGGGAAATGAAAGCGCTGCTGGATAAATACGGACTGGCAGCGGAGTTTGTGGCTCCCCGCCTCTGGATGGATTCCCATACGATAGACGGCGGTTTTATGAGTACCCGGGCGGAAGACAGAGAGTATGCCATGTGGAGGGCGTATCGTTCGATTGATATTGCCAGAGAGCTGGGCTGTGATCTGATTGTACTGTGGCTGGCCCGCGAAGGAACCCTCTGCGCGGAGTCCAAGTCCCCGGTGTGGGCCACGAAGATGCTGATTGAGGCAATCAACAAGATGCTGGAGTATGATAAGACCATCCGGATCTGCATCGAGCCAAAGCCCAATGAGCCCATTGACCGGAGTATCTGCGGAACCATGGGGCACGTCATGGCGGTGTCCGCGGCGACCATCGATCCTTCCCGGGTAGGAGGAAATCTGGAGAGCGCCCATGCGGTACTGGCGGGCCTTGACCCGGCTCATGAGATTGGCTTTGCGCTGGCTATGGGCAAGCTGATGACGGTGCACCTGAATGATCAGAACGGAATGAAATACGATCAGGATAAGAGCTTTGGCGTGGAGAATCTGCGTGCTGCCTTTAATCAGGTAAAGGTTCTGAAAGAGAACGGATATGGAGAACATGGGGAGTATGTGGGTCTGGATGTGAAAGCCATGCGGACGACGACGGATGAGGACAGCTATAAGCATCTGGAAAACAGCCTGAAAATCTTCAGAGCCCTGGAGGAAAAGGTAGACCGTTTTGATTATGAATTCCAGAAGAAATGTGTGGAAAACAGAGATTTTGAAGGACTGGAAATGTATGTGATGGAGCTTTTGATGGGTCTGAAATAGACAGAGCGTGAGGAAAAGAGAGAGGAAAGGAGAGGACAGAAAATGGCAAAGCTTAGGTATGGAATGGTCGGCGGAGGCCCCGGAGCCTTCATTGGGGACGCTCACAGAAAGGCAGTCAGTCTGGACGGAACAGCAGAGCTTGTGGCAGGCTGCTTCTCCAGAACACCGGAGAAGACGCTGGAACAGGGAAAAGCGCTGGGACTGGAGCCGGAGCGCTGCTATGCCAGCTATCAGGAGATGGCGGAGGCAGAAGCTGCGCGGGAGGACGGGATCGATTTTGTTGTGATTGTGACGCCCAACAATACCCATTACGCCATTGCGAAGGCTTTTCTGGAAGCAGGAATTCATGTGGCCTGCGACAAGCCTCTGGTTACTACGGTTCAGGAGGCGGAGGATCTGAAGAAGACGGCGGATGAAAAGGATCTTCTCTTTATGGTGACCTATACCTATACAGGTCATGTAACGATGAAATATATGCGGGACCTGGTGAAAAACGGAGAGATCGGAACGATTCGTACTGTGATGGCAGAATATCCGCAGGGCTGGCTTTACGATGAAAACAGCTGGGGCGGCAAGCAGGGAGAATGGCGCTGTGATCCCGCCCAGTCCGGAAGAGTGAACTGCCTGGGAGATCTGGGAACTCATGTGGAAAATGCCGTGGCCACTGTGACCGGGCTGAAAATCAAGCGGGTGCTGGCAAAGATGGATGTGGTCGTTCCCGGGCGGAAGCTGGACGACAACGATCAGATTCTGGTGGAATATGAGGGAGGCGCCACCGGAATCAACTGGACCAGCCAGTTTGCCATCGGCTGTGACAACAGCCTGCGGCTCCGGATCTACGGCTCCAAGGGTACGCTTCTGTGGTTCCAGGAAAATCCGGAAGAAGTGATTCTGATCCGGGAAGACGGCATTGCCCGCTCTGTAAAGCGCGGTTATGGAGCTGTAACGCCGGATGCGGCAAAGTACGGACGACTGCCCTCTGGTCATACGGAAGGATGGCTGGAGGCCATGGGAAATCTCTATGACAGTTTCGGGGCCTGTGTGAAGGCGAAAAAGGAAGGACATTTCACGCCGGAGCTCATCGATTATCCGACGATAGAAGAAGGCGTGGCCGGACTGAAATATGTGGAGGCCTGTCTGGAAAGCAACGCAAAAGGAAACGTGTGGGTAGAAGTATAGAGAGAGGAGGACAAAAGGATGGCAAGACCGGTAACGCTTTTTACGATTCAATGGGGGGATCTTCCGCTGGAAGAGATCTGCAGGCTCGCACAGCAGATGGGATACGAGGGACTGGAGCTGGCCAAAGATGCTCACTTCAATGCGGCGAAGATGGCAGAGACTCCGGCTTACGCTGCAGAAATCAGAGAAACTCTGGCAAAATACGATCTGGGCTGCTGGGCCATCAGCGCGCACCTGACCGGACAGTGTGTATCGGATTCCCTTCCGTGGGCTTACGATCCGCGTCTGGACGGCTTTGCGCCTTCTGCTCTTGCGGGAAAACCGGATGAGATTCAGAAATGGGCTGTGGAAGAGATGAAGATTATGGCCCATGCAGCGAAAAATCTGGGCGTGGATGTGGTGACTTTCTTTATGGGCTCCCCCATATGGAAATTCTGGTACTCCTTCCCTCAGACTTCTGAAGAAATGGTGGAAGAGGGGTATCAGAAGGTAAAGGAACTCTGGACGCCGATTATGGACGAATATGATAAATGCGGCGTGAAGCTTGCCCTTGAGGTGCATCCCACCGAGATTGCTTTTGACTACTGGAGCACGAAGAAGCTGCTGGATACCTTTGAGTGGAGGCCCACCCTTGGAATCAATTTCGATCCCAGCCACCTGATCTGGCAGGGAGTAGATCCGGCCATGTTCCTCTTTGATTTTGCAGACAGGGTATACCATGTACATATCAAAGACGCAAAGCTGAATCTGAATGGAAGAAACGGAATCCTCGGTTCCCATATTACCTTTGGGGATCAGAGAAGAGGCTGGAATTTTGTTTCTCCGGGCCATGGAGACGTGGATTTTGATAATATCATCCGTGTGCTGAATCAGAAGGGCTACACAGGGCCGCTGTCTATCGAGTGGGAAGACAGTGGAATGGAGCGTGTATTCGGAGGAACGGAGGCCTGCGAGTTTACAAAGCAGATCAATTTCTCGGCTTCTGATTTCGCTTTTGACGATGCGCTGAAAAACGAGTAAGACAGGAAATTCCGCTGTGCCGGGGGCGTGCGCCCCTGGCACGTGGATTCTGCAGGAAGGAAAAAGCAGAGGCAGGAGGGAAAAACATGCGGAAGGGAATCTGTGTGGCGGGAAATTTAGTCGTAGACATCACCTATCCCATAGAACGCTGGCCCAGGCAGAGTGAATTGACGACGATCACAGAGGGGATAACCCGCTCCGTGGGCGGGGCTGTCTGTAATGTAGTTACCGATCTGGCCAGGATGGACAAAAGTCTGCCATTGTCTGCCCTGGGCGTCATCGGCCAGGATGCGGAGGGCGATTTTATTCTGGAACAGCTTGGGAAGTACAGGAACGTGGACCTGAGCCTGCTTGGACGAAAGGGGGCTACCTCCTTTACGGCGGTTATGAGTGACAACAGAACAAAGGCCAGAACCTTTTTTCAGTACCGGGGCGCAAACGCTCTTTTTGATGAGAGTTTTATCGACTGGGAGAAAATAGACGCGGAGCTTCTGCATGTGGGATATATTCTTCTGCTGGACGCTCTTGACCAGGAGGATGCGGAATACGGAACGAAGATGGCGCGGCTTCTGGCAGAAGCCCGGCGGCGGGGTCTGAAGACCTCCATCGATGTGGTGACAGAGACGGGGGACCGTTTCCGGACGCTGGTTCCTCCGGCTCTCCGGTATACAGACTACTGTGTGATCAATGAACTGGAAGCTCAGCAGATCACGGGCGTACCACTCAGGGACGAGAGTGAAAAACTGTATCCGGAAAACATGAAAGAGGCCCTGGAACGGATGAAAGAGCTGGGAGTCTCCACATGGGCAGTGATTCACTGTCCTGAGGGCGGATACGGATTGGATGAAGAAAACAGATATGTGAGCCTGCCAAGCCTCAGACTGCCGGAAGGCTATATCAAGGGAACGGTGGGAGCGGGAGACGCTTTCTGCGCGGGAGTGCTTTATGGGGCGCAGAAGAGATGGGCGCTTCCGGAAAGCATCCGCCTTGGCACCTGCGCTGCCGCGGCATCCCTTTCAGAGCCGGGGGCCTCAGAGGGAGTAGGGACGGCAGAAGAAGTTCTGAAGCTCTGGGACAGATTTGGCTGATGGGAGGAAAATGGAAAAATGAAAGCAGTCATGTACGGAGGCGGCAATATCGGCCGCGGCTTTATCGGAATGCTGTTTTCCATGTCGGGCTATGAAGTGACCTTCATTGATGTGGCGGAACCGGTCATCGAAGGGCTGAACCGGGAGAAGAAATATCCGGTGCGGATCGTATCCAGCGAAGGCCATGAGGATATTGAGGTGACAAACGTCTGCGCGGTAAACGGAAATGATCAGGAAGCGGCCGCAGAAGCAATTGCGGAAGCAGATATTATGGCCACAGCGGTGGGCGTCAATGTGCTCAAATATATTGTCCCCAATCTGGCAGCAGGAATCCGGAAGAGAATGCAGAGGCAGGGCGGTCCGCTGAACATAATCATCTGTGAAAATCTGCTTGACGCCAACAAGGTGCTGGAAGGGATGATCAAAGAAAAGCTGACAGAGAAAGAAGCGTCCTGGTTTGAGCAGAATATCGGGCTGGTGGAAGCGTCCATCGGAAGGATGGTGCCGGTCCAGACAGAGGAGATGAAGGCAGGAAATCCCTTACGCGTCTGCGTGGAGCGGTACGGGTTTCTCCCGGTGGATAAGGCGGCCTTCAAGGGCGGAATACCGGAGATTCAGAATATGATTCCCTTTGAGCCCTTTGATTTTTATATCAGAAGAAAGCTGTTTGTACACAATATGGGCCATGCGGTCTGCGCCTATCTGGGACTTTATACCCACAGGGACTATATTTCTGAGGCGATTGAAGATCCCTGTATTCAGAACATTGTGCAGAATGCAATGCTGGAAAGTGCCCTGGCGCTTTCCAGAGCCTATGGGGTATCGGTGGAACCGCTGATCCGCCATTTTCAGGATCTTCTGATGCGGTTCAAAAACCGGGCGCTGAAGGACACCTGCAGCCGTGTGGGCGGAGATCCGAAGCGGAAGCTTTCTCCCACGGACCGGCTGACCGGCGCGTCCCTGCTCTGCCTGGAAAATGGGATTTATCCGGTGTTCATCAGCGTGGGTACGGCCGGCGCCGTCTATGAATATATTCGGGAATCGGGAGAGGAGCAGAGCATGGAGAAGGCCAGACAGGTGCTGGGCATGATCGCGTGTCTGGAAGAGAGCAGCCCGCTCTGGTTCTACATCCTGCCGTTTTACCAGCGTTATATGGATGGCGTGAGCGTCCGCGAAATCATGGATTTCGCGGAGAAAATGCGGAAACAGGAACAAAAAGAGGTAGTATAGATACGCTGAGCCGGGCGCGGGCGGCACCTGCCGCCCGCGCCTGTGTGCCGCAGACACGTCTGCGTGTTCTCAATTACCAGGAGCATCTATAAGTAAAGCTAATATAAATGTGTTAAAAATATAATGAACACGGGACCGGCCTGCGGTTGCTATCTGTAAGGAAGTATGTTATGATATTCCCCGTCACTGTAAAAATGACAAACTCTGGAGAGTCTCAGTAAATGAGCGCCGAAGGTGTAACACAGAAGAGCCGGCGGGGATTTCCCCAAAGCTTTTTTGTCTATCTCTCAGGCAAAAGGACAGGGCTGAAAATGCAAATGTTCTACTCTTTGGAGGAGCTGATTTTTAGATCGGCTCTTATTTTTTGCGCTGTAATGAGCCGGGCAGGGCGGCAGATTTTCCGGACATGCAATCCGGATAGCGGATATCAGATATTAAGGCCATGCGGAAAGTTTGTGAAAACCGGCCGCGAGCCTGCCAATGTGGAGCCTGCATACAGCGTAAAACATCATAATTGTATTAATATTATGTGAAAGAGGGAAAGAAAAATGTTGGAACTGATCAAAGCGGTAAATGAATGGATGTGGAGCCTGGGGCTTCTGATTATTCTGTGCGGTACGGGAATTTATTTTACAATCCGCCTGAAGTTTATTCAGGTTAGAAAATTCGGAGAGGGACTGCGTCTGGTGTTCGGTCATTTCCGGATGAATGGCGAGAAACGGGAGCATGGCGAGATGACGCCTTTTCAGTCTCTGGCGACGGCGATTGCGGCCCAGGTGGGGACAGGAAATCTGACCGGCGCGGCGACGGCCCTTGTATCGGGAGGTCCGGGAGCTATTTTCTGGATGTGGGTCAGCGCCTTTTTCGGCATGGCGACCATTTACGGAGAGGCCGTGCTTGCGCAGGAATATAAGACGACGGTAGACGGCGAGGTGACAGGAGGCCCTGTCTACTATATCCGCCAGGCTTTTAAGGGGACGTTTGGAAAGATCCTGGCTGTAGTATTTGCAGTGTTTATCATTCTTGCTCTGGGCTTTATGGGAAATATGGTACAGTCCAATTCTATCGGAGCAGCCTTTGGGCAGGTGTTTGAGGCAAGAAATATCAAGATTCCTCCGGTGGCAGTCGGAATTCTGCTGGCAGTAACTGCGCTGTTTATCTTTGTAGGAGGAACGAAGAGGCTGGCAGCTGTGGTGGAAAAGATGGTTCCCTTTATGGCGGCTGTCTATATTATCGGAAGTCTGATTCTGATTGGGATGAATATTACGGCTCTTCCGGGAGCTCTGAAAATGATTTTCGTAGGCGCTTTTCGTCCGGAGGCGATTCTGGGAGGTGCAGCAGGAATCACGGTGCGGGAGGCGATTCGCTACGGTGTCGCCAGAGGTCTGTTTTCCAATGAGGCAGGCATGGGCTCCACGCCCCACGCCCATGCCCGCGCGGCAGCGAAAAATCCCCATGAGCAGGGTATGACGGCTATGATCAGCGTATTTATTGATACATTTATTATTCTGAATCTGACGGTATTTACGATTCTGACTTCCGGAGTTCTTTCTTCCGGGAAAGAAGGAATTGCTCTGACGCAGGAAGCTTTTGTAAGCAATTTTGGCGGTTTCGGAGATATTTTTGTGGCAGTCTGCCTGCTGTTCTTTGCGTTTTCTACGATTCTTGGCTGGCATTTCTTTGGGGAAATCAACGTCCGGTATCTGTTTGGAAAGAAAGCGGTAAAGGTATATTCTGTGATTGTAGCAGTGTTTATCATTGTGGGTTCCACTCTGAAGGTAGACCTGGTATGGGAACTGGCGGACTTCTTTAACGGCCTGATGGTGATTCCGAACGCGCTGGCTCTATTGGCTTTAAGCGGCGTGGTGGTTACGATCAGCAAGAAATTTGGAAAGAAATAAAAGGCAGGAAGGCGGCATTAAGGAGGCGGCGATATGCCGCAGATCAGACCGATTACTGACCTTCGCAACACCAATGAAATTTCGGACATCTGTCATGCCCGGCGTGAGCCGATATTCATCACAAAGAATGGATATGGAGATTTGGTTGTGATGAGTATTGAAACTTATGAAGCAATGGTGGAAAACGCAGCGACGGATACTGCGATTTCAGAGGCAGAGGCCGAATTTGAACGGGATGGACAGCTCCATGATGCAAGAGAGGCGCTTGCTTCTTTAAGGAGGAAGCACTTTGGATAAATACAGCGTTTTCCAAGTGAATTTTGAAGTGAATCATAGATAAGAAGAAAAGCAGCCTGCGACAAACAGACTGCTTTTTTCCTATGTTCCATAAGGCCGGCCCTGCGGCAGCTGAATCGTAAACGTGCTTCCCCCGCCGGGGGTGTCGCTGACGGTCAGCCGGCCCCGATGGGCTTTTACGATCTCAGACGCGATACAGAGGCCAAGTCCGAAGTGCTCCCGGTCGCTGCGGGAGGGATCGGAGCGGTAGAAGCGCTCGAAGATATGCGTTTTCTCTTCGTCCGGGATGCCGGGACCGTCGTCAGCCACAGAAAAAGAGAAAAGGTTCTGGGAAAAGGAAAGGCTTAAATCTACCCGGCCGCCGGAGGGAGTGTAGCACAGCGCGTTGTCAAGCAGGATTGTCAGTACCTGGCGGATACGCTCCGGATCGCAGAAGCAGGGAGGAAGCAGGTCCTCGGGCAGTCTGATGGAGAGCCGTATCTGACGTTCCTTTGCCAGCGGAAGGAAGGACTCATAGGTGTCAAGAAGCAGGGTATCGATCTGCGCAGGCTCCGGCCGGATGCTCCAGGACTGAGTGTCCGCCTTTGAGAGAAGAAGCAGGTCTTCAATCAGCCGGGACATCCGTTTTCCTTCTGATTCCGCAGCTTCCAGAAAATGCTGTCGTTCTTCCGGCCTTCCCTTCCGGGAGGCAGAGATGCAGGAGAGCATCACAGAGAGCGGGGTGCGGAGCTCATGGGAGGCGGAAGCGACGAACCGTGCCTGCTGTCTCTGGCTTTCCTCCAGCGGAAGCAGGAGCCGTTTGGTGAAAAACCAGGAAAACAGCAGCAGGGCGGCGGCTCCGGCCAGGTCGAGGCTGAGAAACAGAAGGCGCTGTCTTCCGATCTGCGCTTCCAGCGAGGTCAGCGGGGCCAGAATCAGCGCCTGGAGCTCGCCCTGTCCCCGTGACAGAGAAGCGCCGCAGACATAATAGTCTGCGCCGGTACTGGGAGAGCGGAAGGTAAATTCTGTATGCGCTGCGGAAACAGAGCCTGAGCTGTCCGCGGCGGCCAGTTTCGGTTCACAGGAAACCCAGGCTTCCTCGTACAGGGTCTGGGCGCTCTGATTTTGGCGGTTGTGGAGGAAGGGCACGCCGTTGTCCAGAAGCCAGATCAGATATTTTCCGTTGTCTTCCATGTTTTTCAGCCATCCGCCTGAGATGACAGGCTGCTGCTCCAGATTTCCCACAAGCGTGTTCATATCATTCTGAAAGGAGATGAAACTGTTGTCCCGCAGGCTCTTTTCCGATACATACAGCCAGCCGCAGGACATGATCAGCAGGATGAAAATGGTGATTCCTGCGCAGAGAAGTGTCAGTCTTATCCGTACTTTTTGAAACATGATGAATGATTCTCCTGTAAGAGGTTTTTGTCCGGTTTCAGCGTTCCAGGCGGTAGCCTACGCCACGCACGGTCTGAAGATGGACGGAGCTGTTCAGATTTTTCAGCCGGCGTCTCAGAAAATGGATGTAATTATCCAGGTTGCCGTCCTCCACGTCGCTGTCCATTCCCCAGACTTTCGTCAGCAGCAGCTCTCTGGAAAGCGTCTGACCGGGATTGCGCAGAAATGCTTCCAGAAGGGCGGCTTCTCTTCCGGACAGGGTACAGCTGCCGGACGGCCCGGTCAGACTGAGCTCGTTCGTGGAAAAGGCCAGATCTCCGAAGAGAAGGGCGGAGGAATCGGAGAGCTTCCGCGGGCGCCGCAGAATCGAGCGGATGCGGGCCATCAGTTCCTCAAAGGCAAAGGGCTTGACCAGATAGTCGTCTGCGCCCAGGTCGAGACCCTCGATTTTATCCTCCAGCGCGCCGAGGGCCGTGATGAGAATCACAGGAGTCTGAAAGCCTTCCCTGCGCATCTGAGCGAGTACAGATGCTCCGTCCAGAAGAGGAAGCATCCGGTCCAGCAGAATCAGATCATAGATGCCCTGCCGGATATAATAAAGGGCTTCTTCGCCGTCCGTACAGGAATCTGTCTCGATTCCTTCCTTCTGAAGCTGGAAGC
>ERZ1643249.1608-NODE-1608-length-22516-cov-24.682338_pt1 | contig 22516 bp, 29 predicted proteins | sample MGYA00579263_ERZ1643249 | MGnify/ENA primary metagenome ERZ1643249 (study PRJEB29033, sample SAMEA4952264) | chicken gut metagenome | biome: Broiler Chicken; feature: Gastrointestinal Tract; material: Caecum | place: Ireland | collected 2018 | study: Broiler... | reverse complement strand
AATGTGCAAGATTTAAAATCTTACAATCCCTTTATTTATAAGGGTTTCTTGGAGGGGTTGAATAAATCGGTATCAACCAGTTGATACTAGTTTTTGAGAACGATTTTTCTACATTTTCCATAAATTTCACTTCCTTTTTAAAGTCTCGAACACATATAATTATAACATAAAAAAGCAGATATCTCTATCTACTCAATAAATTATAATTCGTAATTACAACTTATACCCAAATACTTTCTCAAATTTAATATAATTTATACCATCTGATGCTCTCCATCTATTTACTGGATAAGCAAAATCATTTTTGTGCTCAATTGGGCCTCTACAATATTCATCAACAAATTCATCTTCATAACACGGAAACTCATCAGATGATAACACACCACATATTCCTAAAATATTCAAAATACCCTGCATTTCATTTTTATTGCTTTCAAATATTTTTTCTTTTATTATCATATTGCTAAGCTTTCCAACTTTATCGTTAGGTTCCAATTTGTTTACACATTGTAATATTCTTTTTAGAATTTCTCTATCATTATCATCAGGTGTAACTTTTGGCAACTTCAAAAATTGTTCAATATCAAATATTATATAATCAATCGATTGATATCTTACTCCACCAAATTTAAATCTTTCAAAATTAAATACATTTAATCCATGCTTTAAAGCATATTCATTTGGCTCCTTGCTCCAAGCATACCACCCACACATATAACAATGTTTTGAATTTAAATTATTATATGGATCATATATTGTATGTTTTGGTATTGCTTTTCCAAAATAATAACTTCCTAATATGGAACGATATTCAAGTTTTCTTGTCGATAAACTATATAAAAAAGCATTAGCAACATCTAAAGGATTTATTTTTTTTAATAAAGAGTCAAGTTTTTTTAATGATTCATCATGAGATATATATTGTGGATAATCAAACATAAATCCCTCTTCTTTAGCAATTTCGAAGTCTTCTTCAGATATTGTTCCATCTTTCCAACCTTTACTATCCCAATATGTGTTTAATAATATTTCTAAACCTTTTTTCATTACACACCTCGTCAATAAATTATCATCAATTATGATGGGGTGGCATGTCGTTATCAAGTCACAAATTCCCACCCCAAAATAAAGCGTTTTTTATAAAAAATATCCATTTTTAGTCATTTTCATCTATTTTTTATATAAAATGTGCAAGATCTAAATCTTCGCAAATCTTTTATTTATAAGGATTTCTTGGATGGGTTAAATAAATTGGTATCAAGCATTGAATTTGACTATTATTCATTTTCATCACTACTTTCTATATCTATATGAAGATTAATTTCTTCTTCTGTTGGCAATTTGTCTAATATATCTCTTGGTATATATTCCTTTAGCTTATAAGAAGATACCCCAATTGGAAGACTTGTTCCTTTAAGTGACCATTCTACACTTAATTTGTTTTTTTCTTTGCAAAGTAGTAAACCAAGTGTTGGATTATCAATTTCTTTTTTTAATGTTTCATCAATAGCCGTTACATAAAACCCTAATTGACCAATATATTCTGGCTTAAATGAAGTAGCTTTTAGTTCAACAACAATATAGCATCTTAATTCTAAATGATAAAACAATAAATCAATATAGTAATCTCTATCTTCCATTGAAATTTTATACTGGCTGCCAACAAAACTAAACCCTTTCCCTAATTCGACTAATAAATTTTTTATTTTAATTAGCAGTTCATTTTCTAGTTCTTGTTCTTTATAATCATTTTTTAATGATATAAAATCAAAAATATATGGGTCTTTTATAATGTGATTTGCTAAATCAGAATTATCTTTAGGTAAAGTTATTACAAAATTATTATCACTTGTACCAATTCTCAGATGATAATTCAATTCAATTTGATGAACAAGCATTGATCTTCCCCAACCGTTTTCTATTATACCTTGTAAATAAATCTTTCTGATTTCTTTATCTTTTACTTTATCCATTAAGACTACATTATGTCCCCATGGAACTTGTGCAACAAGATGTTGCACAAGTTCATCATCTTTATATTCTGCATAAAATTTTTTCATATATTTTAAGTTTCTTACAGAATAGCCGGTAGCATTTGGATATTCTAATTTTAATTCACTAGCTACTTCATCGATAAATTTATTACCATATTCATAATTATCATACAAAATTTTACCGAGTCTAAAATATAATTCAATTAAGTTGTGATTTACTTGTATTGCAGTTTTTAATCCTGTAGCTTTTATATCTGATTTTATAATATTAATAATTTGCTTAAAGTTTTTTTCTAACATAAATTCACTCCTTTCTTTACAAAATTTCAATAATATTAAATGGGGGTTTACCTTGCGGTATCAACTAAAAATATTAATTCAACATTTCCATAAAAATAGCCATTTTGAACTGTCTTTATTTTCCTTTGAAAGTTGTTCGTTAAGTAGTTCGTATCTTTTTTTAGATAAATCGGTTGCATATGTCTTATTATTAAAAAAATCTTCTCAGTTTCCATAAACCATGATGCAATTTTTTAATAAATCTAAGCATTCATTTGATCTAGAACCTTTTCCTATCACATCGCCTAAACAATATATTTGCTTGATCTTTCTTTTTTTAATATCTGCTAACACCGTTTTCAGTGCCTCATAATTACCGTGCACATCTGCAATAATTGCAATTTTTTCCATTTTCTACCTCCATCTATGATTTTCTAGTGAACTAATTTTAAACCAGTATCAACTTTTTTTCGTTTACAATATCAATTTTTTGATAATCTATTACTTTAAAATGTTTTTTGCGGATTCATATTGTTTTTTTACTAGTTTTTTTCCTTTAGTAGACATCTTATTATAACTACGTTCTAGTTTCTCCATTACAAATTTGCTACCTTCATCAATCGATAAGTTCTTTTCCCGATATACCATACTTAAAAGCGATGGAATGCTATAAAAATGTGCCATCGCATCGGAATCGGCAATGCATATTTCTTCAGGTGAGTTTTTAGAAGCCAATCTGCTACCTCTATGGTTTAAAATGCATTTTTTAATTTGCTCAATTTTTTCTATTGGGTAATTTTCCTGTAATAATAATTCTTCAGCGATTTTGGCTCCAATTATGTGATGTTCTTCCGTATAAGTAACATCCGTGACGCTGGCCACATCATGAAGTAGTGCTGCTAAAGATACAATTTCTTGATTTGCACCATATTCACTTGCATATTTTTTAGCAAGTTCATAAACAATTTTAATGTGATGATCCCAAGCACCGATACCATAAGCATTGGAAGGAAGTTCACAACGTCTTTTTACTTCTTTATAAATTTTTTCTTCTACTGTCATATTGATTCTCCTCACTTCTTTTTCTAACTGTTCACAAATGTTTTTGTCAATAGTTGCACTGTTTCTTTTATTTCTTGATTCGCTTTCATTCTGTCTGACTATTTTTTGCATATCTTATCTTGGAATACATCATGGTACTTACGAATGGTTTCATTCACATCAAACCAATATACACTAGTCAGAATTCCATCAGATGGATCCACTTCTGTTCTTTCTAATTTACCACCTAAAGCTTGCATCGTTTTAGCAGAACCTAAATTACTTACTTCACAAGATAACATCACTTGGTCCAATCCTAATTTTTGGGCTTCCATTAAACCTAAATATAAATTGATCTTATTATATCCTTTTCTTCTTTCGGTCGGACGAATACCATAGCCAATATTGCCACCGAATTGTTTCATGTTTTCTGGCAAATTCCAACGAACATTGATGGCACCGATGATTCTGTCATCATTTTTTCTAATCAATAGAAACGTTTTGGATTGACATCTTCCTATTTTTTTTGCGTATTCTTCCTTTTGCCTATTTAAACACATTTCTAGTGCCTGTTCAAACGTATATCCCTCTAATATTTTTCTTAAAGATCCCATACCATTCGTTTCGGAGTTATAAAGTGCAAACTCATTCACATAATCTATAATTTGTTCTTTTCTTTCTAGCGAAGGCATTTCTAAATAAAATTTTTCCATTTTCTATTCACCACCATAGATGCGTCGTCTTTCGTTATCATTATACCATATAATTCTTCACAAAGAAAAAAGTAGATGGTTATCTACCCAGAGAAATTTCTTTATTCTTTGATGTCGTTTGGACTTACATACATTTCTACTTTGCCGCATTTTGGACATACTTTGACGTTTAATTTTATTTTCTTCGTTTCATCTACTTCTAATCCTAAAACAGAAGTTTTCTTGCCGGTCTTGATACTTACATAAAACTTATCGGTGTCATGATCAATATCTATAAATCTAGGCTTTCCATATAAACTGCCATCAATCATTTCAATATTACATTTCTCACATTTCATTCTTTTCTCCTCCATCTTTTAAATCGAAAACATACCTGATTTCTTTGCCTAACTTTTTTGCGTACTCTATCTCTCGATTCGTACTGTTCCCAATATAATGATTTATGTTTACTACTAATATAGCATCCGATAATTCGATTCTTTTGAAATGTGCTTCTTTCATTTTTTGGAGTTGTTCTTCTGTAATTGGATCATTTTCTAGTACGGGAAAAACTGGAGTCAGAACACAGAAGCCTTTTCGGGCCATCTTCTCTGCTACTTCCATCATTTCTTTTTGAAACTTCAAACTTCCACACAATGTCACGATTTTCATTGATTCATCTCCTTAGGAAAACATATTTATCATAAAACAACTACAAGAATATCGGTAATAATCAATGTCATCAAACTTCCATCAAATAATGCGCGTTTGGTTTTCACATTCAAATTAAAATCCGTATAAAATACTTTTCTGATTTTATCAACCAAATGAAATCTTGTGATGAAAAAGGTAAATATCAAGGTGCCTAGATAATTTAATATTATATCGTCTACATCGAAGGAACCAGTATGCGTGAATTCTTGTAGAAGTTCAATTCCGATAATAACCGGTAAAACTACGACACTTTGCCAGATAATATGATTGTTCTTTTTGTTTTTCATCATCAGTAAAAACGATAATGGCATCAACATAATTGCATTCCCGATGATATTTTTTGCTAACGATTTGAAAGAGCCACGTTTTAATTGTGACATGATTGTATGAAATGGTTGATATTGACCGCCATACCACCATGTATAAAAACTTAGACTGGTTCTTCCAATAAAGAAAGTAACACTAATTAAAAGGAGAAAGAAAAGAACTATATAGAGAGATAAGTTAGACCGGTATGTTCTTTCCTTATTTTGTAAGATGCCATAGCAATAAATAAATAGACAATTGATTATCATAAATAAAATACATTTCAAATAATTCATATGATAGATGTATTGATTTCTGCCAATATAAACCAAATAGCAAAAGAGAAGGATATTTATTGTGACAATAACATTTTTAATGATCGAAAACTTTTTCTCCATATAAGGTTCTCCTTTGTCATTTGCTATTTCTACTGACTTCATGATTCCGTGACTAAATTTTGAATGGTTTCAAAATCTTTTTTCGCTATCGTGTAAATTCCGTTATAAGGTTGTTCGATATAGTACTGATTATTCTTTTTATAGATGTATACTTTGGTAGTTTCATCATTTTTCTTAAATGTAACTAAAAATAGTATATCTGGGTTGACGGGATTATCATTTATACTTTCCTGTGTAGTAGTTTGATTCCTAAAGATATGATATATCTTTGCTATTTCTTCTTTATCATCGAACTCTGTTACATTATCGTATTGGGATAAGGAATCGATGGATACGAGCGTTACCTCATCTAAACTTGGAATTGTGATTTCATATGTTTCCTGATTGATTTGGACTACAATAAAGATTGCTAACACTACTACCATTATAATTGCGATTCCTATAAAAATTTTTAATTTCTTTTTCATACAGTCTCCTTTTTGTTTAGATCAAACACAAATCCTACTTCATCATACAACCGACCACCAATATCTGTCTTTTTTTCTTTTGAAACTGGTTTATCATGGATTGCACCAATTTGGTTCCGATGCCATGGTATTTTTGCTCCGGTTTTACATATAGTGCACACAGTTCACAATCGATACCAGAAAATCCTCGGATTTGATCAGGATGATCTGTATATCTACTAAACCCGACCAATTCATCTCCTGTCGTAGCGACGATAAAATCTTTTTCCGAGAAATCTTTCTCACGTTTTGCAATGCGTTCTTCTCTATTCATAGATGCTAAAAAATCATCTGCAACGACTCCTTTATACGCAGTTTTCCATCCGTTTATTTGGATATCTACAACAGCAGGAATATCTTGGTGCTCGATTGGGCAAATTACTATATTTTGCAACTTTTTACTCCTTTTTCTTTTTCCTAAAATAATTTGTGTTTTGATGAATCGTACTATCTACTTATAATCTTGCTAGGTTTTGATTTAAATTTCTTTTGCTCTCATAATATTCATTTTAGCACAATTCATAGTAATATTAAATTGTTGGGCGATATTTTTTTATTTTATTTTGGATAGATGAATTCAATTGATAAAAGATGCTACTGTTTCGGTATTCCGTATCATCGGTCACATCTTTTTCTATTGTTACAAAATCCGGTAACGTTACAGGTTGTTTTTCGGTGGTCGGTTCCACTTCTAAAAGTTGTAATCCGTTTTCAAATATATCTAATCTAAAATATTGATTTTGGTATTCGAAACAGTATCTCGTTTTACGAATTGGCGTGATTTTAGGTGGCATGTTTTGGTAATATTCTACATCTGTTATCAATCTAGATGTTGTAATTCGTTCATGATTGATATCCGTATCCATCTTCGTAATTGCGGTATATTTTTCTTCTCCACCTCGTCCAGTTTTGCGATAAATTATTTCTTTGCCATCTTCTTCCGTAATGTATTGTTCCAACTCTAATTTTACGAATTGAATTTCATTCATCTTAGAAACATCCAGTTCCGATAATAAGTATTTATATTGAATTTGCAACGGATATGGTTTTTCTAAAGAGCGATAAATTTCTTCGACGACTTTTCTGATTTTATCTTGAAAAGACATTTCATTCCCAATCACTTTTACCTTTTCATGACCGAGCCAAGCCTCTAATGTCTTTTGGTCTTTCTCTCTCGCTTCAGACGGTGTTTCCGTTCTAGCATTGTTGTTATCTAACGTATAGAACTCTTCTTTACCGAGCGCTGCTGTTCGTAAATGTATAATCAGATCGTAACGATTCATCAAATCAAAATTTGTTACCTTAAACTCATGTAAAAGATTGTTCCAATCTGATTCATCTACATATGCTCTATCATCTAATATACCACGGTCGCATACGATTAAACTTGGATTCGTTTCACTTTCTGCTGCTTTCTCAGCAAAATTTTCTAAATCCATTTGGAGTCCGATTACATATTTTTGGAACTCTGCCATATCCATGACGTAAGGGCCAAAGGGACGAATTCCAGCACCAATTAAAATTGATGCTGCCTCTGGTACGATTAAGACATGGTATCCTTTTTCTGTAAACTCTCTTTCAATTTGTTGCAGGGCGGTTGTCTTTCCGGCACACGGTCCACCTGTTAATACGATTTTCTTAACTTTCATAAATTCTCCTTCTCTATTTTTGAATTGCAAGGGAAACTAAGATGAGCGAATTCATTTTCTTCTAACAAACGATAAACTTTTGCTTTTTTCTTTCCTTCAAATGATCTCTGTTCTTCCGTTGGGATGATTTTTCCGCTTTGTAGTAATTTCTTTTTGAAGTTCCGTCGATCGAATTTTTTCTTTAATATGCTTTCATATAACTTTTGTAGTTCTGGCAGTGTAAATCCATCCGGGAAAAAGACTTTTAAGATTGGCCAAGTCAGAATCGATTGTTTTAACTTCTCACAAGCATCTAGTACGATTTCGTTGTGATCATATGCGAGATTTGGAATTTCATCGATGGAAAACCAGTTGGCATTACTTGTCTTTAACGTATTTTGGAAAATGTTCACTTTTTCTTTGTCGACCATACCGATGTAACTAATGGCGACCATTCTCATTACGGGTGAACGATTCTTCTTACCAAATACGTTTACTAGTCGCACTTCGATGTCTGTGAGACCGGTCTTTTCGTATATTTCACGAGCAAGACCGTCCTCTAAATCTTCGTCGTTATAGAGGGCTCCTCCTACCAAGGCCCAACTAGATGCGAATGGTTCATTTTTTCTCTTGATGAGTAAAACTTTCAACTCGCCTTGATCAATCGTAAAGATCGATGCAATGAGATGAATTCCCTGTCCTTTGTATTTCGGGTTATTTACTTCCATATCTTCTATCCTTTCTACATTTTTATTATATGCGTACTTTTATACACTTGTCAATCTTTTTCTTTTTTTCATTACTTTGTTCTATTCATTTTTTATCTTTTCAGTTATAATGATTTTATAATGAGTAAGAGAGTGTGAGTTTATGAATACAGACCGTTTTGTGAGATTTTGGATTTGTTTTGTTATCTTTTTCGGATTTGTAATGCCTTTTTTAAGTACGTTTTTTTCGTATTCGTCTGAGGAAAGCACTGGTTTTAACGACTATGCTAGAATTGTTGGGTTAGACTACAAAGCAGAATTAGTCGATGAACCTGGGAATGGTGGCAACGTTGTAATCACGGAACAGATTACATACGATGTGCATGCGGCATCTTCTAGCAATTTGTTTTGGGAATTATGGCGTGATTTACCGGAAGATTATGTCGATGGATTAAAAGTCGACTATACCGTTAACTACGTCAAGCAGTTAAATGATGACGGAACAGAAATCATCTATCAAGAAAGTCCTAAATTATATTGGGATGATAGTGACTATACGAGTAGTCTGTACGGTCCTTATCATTGGTATCATAGTGAGGGTCCATATAGTGAAAGTGCTGCTCAGTACGAGGCTGTATTCTTTTATGTCGATGGTATTTACCGAGATCAAGTAACATTTGAAATTCAGTACGAAATGCACAATGCAGCTTTAAAATACAGTGATGTTTCGGAATTATACCTGACGATGTACTCAGAAGACTCCGTAAAATATTTAGAGTCGTTCTCTGGTCAAATTTTAATTCCTAATGAAGATATGCCAAAATCAGGAAATTATCTTGCCCATACTTTCGGCACCAATGCGAACTCATTTCCTTATACAGAATCCGATACTGTAAATCCTGGTTATCATACCTTCAGTTTTCAACTAGATCAAGATGATTTGAAATTCAAGAGTTACAACGAATATTTAGAATTTACTTTGCTTTCCTTCAACGAAGAGCGTCATATTTTTACAGACTATGCACCTGATAATTACTACTCCGATGACGTCTATTTAGAGGAAGCAATGGATGCGATTAGAGAATACGATGAACTTCCACTAAAGGCAAAAGAACAAAAACTGCAATTGTTAGCAGGCGCCATCGTCCTTTCTGTCATCTTCTTTGGTTACGTCATAATCCGCAATCAACGAATTCAGAAAAAACATCAATTCTATCAACCTTCGCAAAATATTTTATATTATCGTGATATTCCAAGTGATTTAGATCCGTACTTCGCTGCGTCTTTGGTATTTGCCAAAAAGAAAGGTAAAATTAACGAAGGAGATGCCTACTCCGCTATCATGCTAAGTCTTGTCAGAAAAGGCTATATTGAACTAGAAAAAATCAGTCCCGAGAAAGATTGGAAAAACAATAACATTCAACTTCGAGTCTTATATCAACCGATTATAATACCAACTGGACCTGCTGCTACATTAAATGATTTAATCAATGCATCTTACCAAAATAGTGTCAAACCAGAAATCGATGCATTTGTAAATAACAGTTTACTACATACGATTTCTCCAAGTGCAGATGAAACCCAACCGGGAACTACTACAGAAACGGTTACAGCGGATGAAGAACGAATTAATATTCATGGTAAAAAGTTGGAACCACTTTCGATGAACGAACAAACCTATTACAATTTAATCCGAAAGTATGCAAAAGATGGTACGATAAGCATGAAACAATTTGAAAACCGAGTTGCTAACGATTACGACAGTACGGATACTTTCTTAACGAGCATTCAAAATTCCGTTGTCAATATCGGTATCTCGAATGGTTACTTCCAGAAAGCAGATTATTTAGGGTTAAAGAAAGAGGCCAATTCACTAACAAAAATTTATATCATATTAGCTATTCTTCTCATGACAATTGGAAACTTGATTATTTCCATGACGAGACTCGATTTGGCTTTTGGCGCATTCTTTATATTGGGTATTACGTTAATTATCTGTGCGTTGATTGTAAGGCACGATGCGAAGAAATATGTTCTATTCACGCAACTTGGAGAAGATGAATACACGAAGTGGTATGCTTTATACAATTTCTTAAACAGCAATACGTTGATGAAAGAAAAAACTGTTGTCGAACTTCCATTATGGGAAGAATACTTAGTATATGCAACGGCATTTGGTATTTCTGAAAAAGTCATCAAGGCATTAGAAATTCAAAGACCTGATATCAGTGCTAGTCCAATGCTTAGCAATCGTTACTACTATACGAGAAGTTTCGTCCATTTTGGACATTCGTTCCGTTCCAGTGCTCACCATGCTTCTTCTGTTTCTAGAAGTTACCATTCTAGTGGTGGTTCCTTCTACGGTGGTGGTGGCCGTGGAGGCGGCGGTGGTGGCGGTGGCCATTAATCCACAAAAAAAGAATAATCGATGTGATTATTCTTTTTCTTTGGAATTCGCAAAAAAGTCTTGGGATTGAATGTCCGATAAATGAATCCCCAGTTTATCTTCAATTGTGTCTTTCGCAAACGTTTTATAAATTGTTTTTGAGATGTATTTCTCGGCCCTTTTGACAATCGTATGGTAATCGGGAATATCATCTGGGAAATAGATTCCACCTTGATTTTGATGTTTAATCATCCAACAAAGTGCAGATAGTGCCGACATGGCAACAGGTGTAATGGTAGGAGTCTGCCAATAAGAGTGTTTCTTATCTTTGTATAAATAGGATAACTCAATGCGATTACCAACCCAAACGGGATCAAACGATTCTCCTAGTAATAAGACACCTACGTATTCCGTTCCCTCTTCTATGTTTTCACGGTATACGATTTCCGATTGAGATGGATACACATGACCTCTTACAATCGTTTTGCCATCGTTATTTTCTGTATCTAGTGGTTTCATAGGATCTGGATTTGGATAATCATTTACTTTGGAGGTTTCTAAATATTTTTTTGCTATATCGCACGGTGAATAGATAAACATGACAGAAGGACGATATACGGTTTTTTCATTCTCTACAATTTCTAATGACTTAGCAATCGTAATCGTCTCTTCGTGCGGCACCAAATATCCTGTGAATTCACCACCTGGATAATATGTCTTACACGTCGTATCTACTGCCATTGTCTTGTATTCTAAAAAACCATGATCTAAGTCTAGCATTCGGTATTCATCTTTCTGTTTTAGCCTTTCATGCGGACCGATATTTTCTGTTGCTTCACTCAGTAATTCAAAGAAGAAAGAGTCAATACACCAAGTGTTTACCAGTTTATTTTCTTGAAACTTTTCTTTTGTCTTTTGTAAGTCGATATCGTTTACATGAATCATTCGTAAACCGATTTTTCTTGCAATTTCTGGAAAATTTCTTTCTTTTAAAAGTCGGTTTAACGTCTTATCCTTGCGAAACTGTTTTTTTACTATATATTCGATTGCTAATTTCACAAAGTGAGATACGAGGCCAGGATTATTGCCATGTTGCAAGATGATTGGATGCTTACAGTGAATGGAATCTTTTTGATACTCCTTTTTCATTTCCGTTTTTAATAGATTTTCTGTAAAGATGCTGTACCAATTTTCAGGCCAATCAGCCTCTCCAGTATTTAGGTACATGATATTGTTTTCAGCACACCACATGCAAATGTCTCTCGTTCCGACTGTATCTGCAAAGTCAATTAACATATCCCCTTCTTTTAAAATGGAACCAAATATTTCTTTGAAATTATCTTGGTTCACTTCGTAAACATGAAAATTTGGAGCGAGGCCACCTAAATTGATGTATGACTCAAATTCATATTTGTTTCCTGTAATTACATGGTAGCTGTTTTCCTGAAACTGGATTTCTTTTGGCACTTTTTCAAAGAAACTCTTCCCTACGGCACCAAACCCAAATTGGACGATCGTGCCAGTGTATTTTATCATTGTCTCACATCCTTATAATTCTTCTTTTCGTGGTTTCTTTAACTGAATTGGAACTGGTTTTTCAAATCCATTTGTAAAGAATATTTTCATTCCTTTTTGCTGATAAGGATACAGAACTTTCTCTAAATCTTTGGAAACTTTCGTACCACGAATGATAATTTTTGAAATTTGATGACTTTGTAAAAATATGCAAGACGGGATATCTTGCGGATAAATATCCCAACTAGCATCGAACAACGAGCGATTCGTACGATAACGATTGAGACGATTGGAATCTAGTAGAAACACGGGAGACGCATCTTCTGAAATCGCAATTGATTTTAGTTTTTCTGCACCATAGATCAAGTATGGCATCAGTAAACGATTATCGACATTCGTATCCGATTGCGGTAACGGATTGGTGCCATTAAAAATAGGAATGGGACGATATCCCTTTTGGGCAAGAGCAATTCCTTCTTTGATACTACTAGGTCCATCGATATCGATGAAAATGGCTTCGTTTTGTTGGTAAGAATCCACATAATAGATTTCGGGAATGGTAAAATCTAAAATAGCATCCGGTTTATAATCTTTATCAATATCGATAAAAGGTACTGGTCTTACCCAACCAGACCAAATAGAAGGACGGGCCCAAACTTTATATACTTCTTTTGCGTTCATGATTATCTTTCCTTTCGATGATAACAGGAATATCTTGTGCTTCTGAATCAATTCTCGTTTTTGTACTAATCCTGGCATAAAAACCAGCGTGTTTGCCATCTACTGCGTAAGAACCTAAGCAGACGTGAAAAGACTCTCCTTCTGGACTAATCAATGGTTTACTTATAAATTTTTCTTGGGCGAGGTAGTTTTTGGAATGCTTTTTTACGTCTTTTAATATCGCTTGGTATTCTCCTTCCATGCATGCATCTTCAATCGATATCTTTTCTCCTACTCTTCCCATGGCAGGTTTATAAATAAAATCATTTAACTGTTTCCGTTCATGGACTTCTGTCGTTTTAGGGAGTAATTTACGCCAAGTATCTAGTTGGATTCCATTTTTCTCTAAAGTATCCCAGACGAATGGAAACCGTTTGGTTTGAGCAAAAATAGAAATTGGATGATTACAAGAGGGGGTAATCGTATCAAAGTATCCAGACCAAGTTTTCGGATGCATATCTTTGATCCATTCAATCGGGGTAAACCGTACGATGCCATCGATTTTTCCTTCGTAACCACTTAAGAGGCTGTATGATTCTTGGTTCTTAAAATCCAAGTGATCGGCCGCACCGTACAACGAATGATATCCTAAGGACTCCATCTTATCTCCTATATATTGCATGACTTGGCGGTCATCGCTAAAGGACGTACAGTGAACAAACATGATGGTTCCATTTGACGGTATTTTCTTAGCAAGTGCACCGGCAAAAATACTTCCAAAATCGATGCTTGTATATCGATCATTCTTTAAATATTGCATCGCTAGTTTCGGTAGTAGAGAACTTTCGGCAAATCCGCCTGGTACATCACTATTTACTTCACTCACTTTCCAAACGATTTGACCCGAATTATCGTTCTTGGTCGGATGAAAATCGTATCGGGTCAGACGAACATGTCGCTTGGCATCATAATTTTTCATTCGCTTTAATTCTGGATACAGTTTTCTTGGCAGCGCAAGCACCTTCCATAAAGATGGATGATGAAGTAAAAATTCTTCTGCAGTGCGCGTTTCCAAATCTAATGTTTCAGTTAGTTCAGAAAGTTCTTCCGCTTCTTCTCTAGAAAGAACCAAAACGTGTTTCGCCAATGTGTTTTGATCTAGAAATTGAGGGTCCCATTTATAACAATCAAACATGGCATCGATTTTATAATTTTCATACTGCTCACTTGGAATCGAAAGTAATTTCAACGTACATCCCTTCCTTTATTTTGTAAAACGTATTCCTAATACGCCGAATTTTGCTTGTTTTTCTTTTGGATAATAAACTTCCAAATCGCGTAATAATTCTTCTTTTGAAACTGTAGGACCAGCCAAGATAGAACTGTCAAAATCACGCAGTAACATAGGAAATGATTCATAGTGTAAAAGACCAATCACTTTTACAAGAATTCTTTCTTTTAAATCCGGTTCTTTTAAGATTTCGATGGTGTCTCCTAGTTTAATTTCTTTTCTTTTTTCGTCGTACAAGCGAAGTTCAATCTGTTTGATTCCATCTTTGATTGCTTCGTAGTACCTTGGTTGTACTTTCATCGAATGTTTCATTGTAAAACCTCCTTTCCAATTTCGTATGTTGCAATTTCTGAATTTCCTTGATGAAATGCGACAATCTTAGATACTTCCGCCACATGATATATCACACTGTAAAATGCTCGGCATGTATCTAGGTGCGTTACGATGAAAATCGTCTTATCTTCATACTCTTTATAACTATCGGTGAGAAATGATTGAACTCTTTTTCTAATACTTCCGAACCCTTCACAATCACCATATATCACTTCTTTGGAAGTATCATAAAAGACTTCATTATCGACGGTGGAAGATGGCATATACATCAAGTGCCCAGTATCTCGTTCCATCAATCTATCATCGTATACGACTGGAACATGAGTTTCGTTTACAATATCACATGTTTGTTTTGCTCTTGCTAAGGGAGAACAAAAAATCTGGTCGATGTCTAACTTTCTTACCTCTCGTCTTTTGCCTTCGGTTTCTAAAATGCCAGTTTTCGTTAGTTCACTATCATTTCTTCCATTTAGTAGTTTTTTTACGTTTAATTCTACCTCTCCGTGTCTCATGATATATAACTTCATAAAGGTTCCCTCGCTGTTCATTTCGTCGTTACTTGGCTTTTGCCAGTCTATTAAAAGTATATCTTTTTCAGTTTAGAAAGTAAATAGATTATGATATACTTTAGATGGTGATAGTATGTTCGATTACATTATTTTGGGCCATGAAAATCCGGATGTCGATAGCATCGTCAGTGGTTATTTATTAGAGAAAGTTATGACTCGCTCGGGATACTCTGCAAAGTTCATCATTCCAGACCAGAAATTGGATGAAGAATCTGTTGCTATTTGCAATCGCTACGGACTCGATGTGACAACATATCAAGGAAATTTGCTAACAAATCCAAAACAAAAATACATTTTAGTTGATCATCACGAACGATCTGTAAATGGGTCAATTGTAGCAATTATCGATCATCATCCGACCATTCAAAAAATAGATGTACCGTATTACTGCAATGAACCTTCTAGTGCGACGGCATGTTTGATTGTAAAAGGTCATGAGGAACTGTTTTGCAAAGAAGACATTCAACTTGCTATTTTAGCGACACTAGTCGATACAGCATCGTTTCATTCTGTCAAAACACAACAAGCGGATGTAGAATGGGTCAACCAAATGGTTAGTCATTATCATCTTCCCTACGAACAACTGTATCGTGAAGGACTTTGTCTTACCAAAATTGATTCGTTACAAAGTGCCCTTCTCCACGGTCTAAAAGAGTATCATTTTCATGGGAAAACAGTTTTGTCTTCCTATGTTCAAGTGTTAAACAAAGAAGAAATTCAGGAAAAAATACCGGATCTTTTAAACTTAGCCCAAACGTACGTCAAGGAACGCGATGTATCGTTATTTGCTTTTCTTTTACACGACATGACAGCATTTCAATCTTCCGTTTACTATGTCACATCGGACAAGGTCACTGCTAAAGATTTTGATCACTATGTTTCACGCGGAAATGAAATCATTCCTATGATTGAGAAAAAAATATATCAAAAGAAATAAAACAATGCTTTTTGGCATTGTTTTTTCATAAGATTAACCATGAATACGATAATTGTTAGTTTTCTGATTACGACATTAGCAGGCTTTGCTACGATGCTCGGAGTGATTCCAATCTTTTTTCATACGCGAAAAGAAAAAATTATTCCAGTTTCTCTTGCTTTTTCTGCCGGTGTCATGCTTTGCATTTCTCTTTTATCTTTGATTCCGGAAGCGGCTAGTTACATGCAGGCGGAATGGAAACAGATTTATGCGATGATTGGGACGGGAGTGTTTCTAGGATTGGGCATTCTGTTTTCAGCAATCATCGATTCTAAAATCGATCAAAAGATTTCTTCTAACGCCCTCTACCGTCTAGGCATCATCTCTGTAATTGCGCTCATGCTCCACAATATCCCAGAAGGAATTACAACTTTTATTTCCAGTCATCACGATTTGTCACTTGGAATCACTTTATCCATCGGTATTGCTCTTCACAATATTCCAGAGGGCATCAGTATTGCGATTCCTATTTATTATGCCACCAAAAATAAAAAGAAAGCCATTTTCTTGACTTTCATTTCCGGTTTTTCAGAACTTTTAGGTGCTATTCTCGCCTATTTATTTTTAGCACCTTATATTACCTCTTTTTCACTTGGCATTATCTTAAGCGTCACGGCAGGAATTATGATTCATATTTCTTGCTTTGAACTTCTGCCAACTGCCTGGAAATATGCATCACCCATTCGCATCATCATCGCTTTTTTATTTGGATTTTACGTGATGATTTTATGCCATGATTTTCTCGTATTTTAGTTTTGGAAAAATACGGTTCTTATTTCTTAGTTATCACTTTTTCTAGTTGCTTGTGATAATGAAGTGGTTCGTGATACGTAATCGTTCCCTCTTTTGTCACAGATACTTCTGGAATGGAAACACCTGTTTTCATCTCGATGTAATCTGCTAAAACACGACGATGACAGAACTCATCGATTTCTTCGTGACAAAGGAGAATAATATGATTCCCAAACTTTTCTTGCAACGTCTTTAACAAAAACTCGATATCCAAATCTTGCAATCGTGTTTCGTAGTAACTATCGATATAGGCTTGCTCGATTTCCCTTCGCTTTTGAAGATACTCTTGTACTTTTGTTTCATCATCTTTGATTGCAAGTAGTTCTTTGTATGCTAGGGCATACGGTGTATAGGTGACGAGACGCGGTGCTAACTTTTTATATGCTGGGCCAAAATAATTCCAGGCATTGCCACCATCTCCTGTAATGGAAACTGTATTGCCAGATTTTACATTGGTGTAATTTCCAGTTCCTAAAAGAATTTGATTTATTTCACTTTCATTCATTTGATCCACTTCTTTCACATTACAAATACTTCTTCCTCTTAAGATCTTCTAAAGTATAGCCGACGATATGATTTTTGTCATCTGGATACGGAACTTTTCTATCCTCTAAAATAGTAGTAGCATATTCTAAAATCGAATCGAGATTACCGATTTTTGCAGTTCTATTTCCTGTGTGCATAAATCCGACAAACTGTTCACCAATTTTTTCTTCGACAGAAGTGATTGTTTCTGCATTTTGTTGGCACCACAGTGATAGTAATCCCAATTGACTTTGACTTACGGTACTTGGAAATGAGAACCACAGTAATCGATTTTGATTTTCGTTTAACAATCTTGCTGTTATATTACCAGCACCGTATAAGTTTTTAATGATCGTGGCACGCATTGCTGCATTTTTATTTTGAAGTACACTCGTGTCAATATCATAGATTGCTTGATATAAGTCTTCAAATGCATCCCTATGAGGTTGTTCCCCGTCTCTATCTGTTTTACTCATGATTAATTGATTATCTGTGATGACAACAATTGCAGCATTTTCATAAATTCCAGATGTATCTTGCATGAAAAAATCTCGTAAATTAAATTCTCTTGCCTGCTCTTTCCATTCTTTTTCTGTCATACTTTTACCTTCTTTGATACTTTTTGTATTTTAAAGTCAGCGATTGTTTTTCCAACGATATTCATGTCTATCGGTTTCCACATTTCTTTTTCTCTGATTAACGTCGATGCATAATCAAGTGCTTGTTCTAAACCGTATCCTGTTTCTGTCAACCCACGAAATCCCACAAAAGCACGTTGCAAGTGTTCTTCCACTTCTGTTAGTATCGATATATTATTTTGATTATAGGCCCACGTCGCAAATAAGTTGTATTGGTTTTGAGTAATTGTTTCAGGAAAAATAATCCAAAAGATCGGTTCACTATTTTCATTAGAAAGCCTTGCCCAAATCAAATTCGATGCATATTGTCTTTCAATTTCTTTCATATATTGAGACCAGTTTGTAATGCCACCCATTTCAGGAATATCGTAAATGATTTTACAAATATCTGCCAATGTATCGATGTGATAATCTCTTCCATGGTCTCCATTTTCTGTCAATATGAGTTGATTATCCGTGATTACGAGAATAGCAGAATATTCTGATATTTTACTTGTATCTTTCAAAAAAAACTTTTGCAAATCAAAAGCTTTAATACCTCTTTCCAACTCTCTTCGTGTCATTTTATCACCTTCTAAAAATATAAATAATGAAATCCGAGTTTTTTATAGATAGTTGACGCTCTTGGCAATCCAAAAACTCTCGCAAAAATCAAGTTATAGAGTTCATCCATTAAAATGATTGCACAAAGTGTATAACTGATGATTAAAAACACTTTTTTATTCATATGTCTTGCTAAGTAAAAACAGAATGGTACGACGGCATACATAAGTAGTAAAGCGGAAACACCAAAGACGAGAACACTTCTCGTACAGACGTAACCGTTGATGTCTCCAAACGTCCAGATTTCAGAACTATAATCCCAACACTTTAAATTGGCAAACACATCCATTCCCCAACCTGCTACATATTCGAGGATACCACAAGTGATGGCACTTACTAAGAACACAAACAAGGGATTTTTTCTTTTCTTGTACGTCAAAAAGAAAATGGCCACCGCTCCGATTGCATAGATATTAATCCATGGTGAAAAGTTTCCACCACGCCAAAATACTTCTTTCATGCCGCTATTAAAAAAATAAAATACAACTTCATATAACCAACCAAACATGCCTGCTATTACAATAATCAAGCAAAAAATGCCAAGCCAAGTCGGTTTATCAAATTGAAAATCTTCATTTAAATATTTTCGAAACTTCTCTTTCATACTTCTTCCTCACTACATTACTTTTTTTGACTCAACGACAAAATTTAAATATTCCTCACATGCAAGCATTGGTGCTGGTTTTTCATATTCTGTCATGATGATTTTGGATAATTCTTCTTTGGAAATTTTATATTCTTTTAATGTCTCACAGTAACATTCTTGCACTTTCTTTAAGCACTCTTCCAACGTCTCGAATTTGTAAATACCACGATGATTGATATCTGCATTTTCAAACCAATTCCAGTTTCCTTGTTCATCTTGATAAACGAGAAACGTATGAGTTGGATACGGATTGGAGTATTCTAACGAGACCATTTCAAAGAACGTCTTGATAACATAGCCATGTTTTAAAAACCAATCTCGCTCTAATTCGACTTGGTCCCAACAAGTTGCAATGCCAGTTTTTAACACTTCTTCTGCATCTTGTAGGCGATACTCTTGAAACCATCGTTCCTGATAACTTTCTTGATTCGGTAAGATTATTTCTTTTTCTTTGGTTATGTATCCATACCTGATGTTCTTACTCATCCACTTTAGCAGTTCCATTGGTGTTTCTATTTTTTGATATTCTTCTTTCATATAACCTCTCAAGTCCTTCAGCATATATTCATTATACTATAAGTTTATTTTTTTGTATGACATTTCTTTTCTTCTGGCCAAGGAATGATTTGGATATCGGGAAATCTTTTTTGCCAAGAGAATACTTTTCTATCGTACTCATCTTTTCGATTGTCTTTACAAGGAATCGGTCTTGCTACTTTGTTTAAAATATCCTCTAGCCCATATGGAGCGTAGATAAAAAGATGGCCATCCTTTTTGGTCAATCCGATGGCATGAGTCGTTGCTAAAAATCTAGAGATGGCGTCTTCAGAACTTTTGTATGGTGGAATTTCTCTACCACCCAACTCTCTTTTGCGGATGTGCATTCTAGCTTCATTGGAAACATCGATTGTGTACGGAATCTTTTCTTTTGTGACAAACTCCGTTATTTTCTCATACAGTTTTAAATCCGTTTCTACCGACAAGTCATTTGAGTTATAGTATATCACATCGATATCCTTGATCCCATAGTTTAAATCCCGATGATCCAAACCGTTCCAAATAGTCTGATAAATGGATCCAGCGGCGATGTAATAATCCGGAATCTGTAAGGTGTCGATGTAATCTAGTACCTTCATCAACGATTGATTCTTCTTTAAAATGGAAAGAACCAACTCTTCTTGATTCTTGTTTTTGTTGTTAGCCATATCATCACCTATACTCATTATATCTTAAGTTGAAATGATTGCCAAGAATTGTATTCTATGTAATAATAGTTTTAGGTGATTTTTATGAATAAAAACGAGGAAAAATATAATTACAATAACATCATAGAGGAAAAACTAAATAATGACATAAATCCGATAGATGACAAAATTCTGATAGATATTTATAAACAAAAAGCGGATTACAATAAATTAAAACAGGAAAGTTCTTTTCAAGGCATTCAAGATATTTTGAGACAGATGAGAAAAAATACCAATCTTGATAACTATTCTTCTACTCCTCTTTCGAACCAAAAACCTGTATCGCAAGCATCTAGCCAAGCTATTCCTACAACACAAACTGATTTACAAAGAGCGGCAAACATTCCTTCGCCAACGTCGAACGGTAGCTCTTTACAAGGGACCACAATAAATTTTCGGAACAGATTATGGGGAAGCCCTAGAGATTATTCCGGAACAGTTTATCAATTCAATCGTGGTGCCATTGGAATTAGTGGGGATGGAAAGATAGCAACTTCTATCATTGATCGAACAGTTCTTCATCATAATGATGCAACTCGTCAAGTTAGTTCTGAATTAGGATTTCCTTCCAATCGGTTAAATAGTACTCCGTTTGAGGCGGGAGAGGAAGCGGCCCAAAACGGTATTGTTCTCATTCAATTAGAAGGTGCATCAGCACTCATTTACTTGCCAGATGAGATACAGGAAGAACAACAAAGTAGTCTAAAGGAAGTGCTAGAACCTAGACAAGGATTTGAAATCAGTTTTACTCACCAAGGACAAATTTATACTGACAACGTCACGTTAGACTCTCTTCTACAATACACTTCTTCATACATTCAGATACCTGCTATGACACGGTAATGATTCCAGCAAAAAATTGCACTTCATCAAAGTGCAATTTTTATTATCTTTTTGCTTTTTTTGTGATTAGAAGTTTGTGTATCGATCGTTCTAGTCTCTTCGATATCCTATCTCTGCAAAATCAAGATATAGTCTAATTTTTATCCTTTATATTGAATTTTCGATTGAGACATCTTGTAATCCGACATAATCAAAGTCATTTTCTAAAATGATTTCATCTACTTTTCTAGCATGTAAATCTGGATTTTCATATTTATCGCGAATATGTTTTGCATTTTACTATTGAACTAACAAAGGAGTATTTTATTATTAAAAAACAACCATTGCTAGTTGGTTGTTTCACTCTGAATCCAATTTAAGAACTCTGCGCTTCCTTTTATTTCATGATACGAAATTTCAGTAGTCTCATAATCGTGAAGAAAACGAATTGTTTTTTCAATTTCTGGATACAACGATTTTTTAGAACGCATTCCAAATGATATTCTGTCGCTGGTTCGATGTTTCCTTGCCACCAATATGTACTTTCACAAGTTGTTAATTGACATCTGGAAACTAGTTTCTTTTTTAATAATTCCGTTTAAATGGAGTATGCAATCTCTTTTTTGTCACAAAGTGTAGTGACTACGATATCAGTATCCATTATTTTACCGTTCCAAGCCTCGTAAATGGAAAAATTAAAAAGTTTGCTTTTCCTTCAATTTCGTTTTCTGCAATAAAACCAAAGTATCTAGAATCATAGGAATCTGTACGGTTATCTCCCACGACGAAATAATTTCCTTCTGGAACTGTCGTCACTTCTAACTCAGAAAGATTAAAATCTGCCGTTTCTTTATGCGTAAACTCTTCTGGTACTTCTTCATCATTTACATACAACTTAGAATTGCGATATTCAATCTTATCCCCAGGAAGACCAATAACACGTTTGATCATTTCACGACCTACTGTTTCATTGTTGATTACGACAATGTCAAAGCGCTTGATATCACTAAACCAGTATGACGTCTTATTTAAAATTAAAATATCGCCGGAAGACAACGTTGGATACATGGAAGTTCCGTTTACTTTTACTGGTGTCACGATAAACACTTTAAGTATAATGACAACTGCTAAAATAATTACATATGGTAACACCGTTTTTACAATATCTTTCATTTCTATCATCCTCTATTCTATACCATTATATCACGTATAATGTAGATAAGTAAATTGAAGAAGTTGAAACTTACGATA
>ERZ1643249.1604-NODE-1604-length-22549-cov-27.640704_pt1 | contig 22549 bp, 25 predicted proteins | sample MGYA00579263_ERZ1643249 | MGnify/ENA primary metagenome ERZ1643249 (study PRJEB29033, sample SAMEA4952264) | chicken gut metagenome | biome: Broiler Chicken; feature: Gastrointestinal Tract; material: Caecum | place: Ireland | collected 2018 | study: Broiler... | reverse complement strand
TGGCAAAATATGGGGAACCTTATATTTTAAATAAAAAATACATGAAAGAAACATACCAAAAATGTACAAAAGAAAGCAAGTAGATCAATGTCTACTTGCTTTTTGGTAGAAAAAAGTTTCGTAAATTATCTTCTAACTTTCCTTAACTACAAATCGATTCGTTGATGCCGTCTTCTAACGTACGATCTGTCTTTTTGATTTCTACCAAGTCTGTGTTATCAAAAATACTTTGAATCGTATCTTCGATAATGGAATTTCCTTTTCTAAATACAAATTCGTAAATTTGACCTTCCTCTAGTTCCAATTTTTCTTCATTGTTTACTAGTACGGTTTGCACACCTTCCGCATTTTGTAACGTGGCATAAAAATCATCTTCGTTTTCTGTTGGCGTGATTAGTAAAAGCTTATAAGTTCTCGTAAATTCACAAGTATTGTCATTTTCAACATTATCTTTATAATGGTTCCATATCGTAAAACAACCGAAGCAACCGATTAGTCCCAAACATACTAAAATAAAAATTGTTCGTGCATTTCTGCGCATTGTATCACACTCCATGTATTTTTTATTATAGCATGTTTTCTTTTTTTTAACTACGAATCAGTGCAATAATATCTTTTTTTAAATAGTGATATACGGGTATTTTAATTAAAAAATAGAAATAAAGTGTAGCAATGGTTGCAATAATTATCCAAATCCAAATTGGTAAATAAAAAGACATTTGGTACTTTGCTTGAATCCAAATGGCAGCAATAAAATATAAAATGGTTGCTAAAATAAAGGAAACAATAATTTCTAATAAATAATCGATTAAATAAATTTTCAAAATTCTCTTTTTGCTTACATGAAATAGCTGCATATAACCAAACTCTCTTTTTCGATAAGATAATTCCGTTGTAATCTTATTCATTACAAAGATAAAAATAAAAATTAATATAACAAATAAAACGCCAAATCCAATCCAAGTATATGATAATAAATTTGAGTATCCATGGGATAGTTCACTCATCCAAACTAAATTAAGATAAGATCCATGATAGTTAGGATTTGAATCATTTTGTTCATACAATTCAACTGCTAATTGTTTTGAAATAGTAATTATCGCACTATCTTGTTCTTTTATTGTTCCTATTTCTTGCATTTTTTTATAAGGAATAAAAATTGCAGGTTTAATAGAATTTTCTTCATTGCTTTCGATATCACGATAAAATGGAATTTTTTGATAGACTGCATTATCATATTCGGCATGATGAATAATTCCTGCTATGATAAAATTTTGATCTTTAACTACTATGCTTTTTCCTATTATTTCATCATTTTTCAAATTTTCAAAATAAATTCCTGCAAATTCTTCATTGACGATAATTTCATTTTCATTACTTGGGTATTCTCCTGCTACTAAAATCGTATCATCTAGCCAAAGAGAATCCTCTTTATCCAGTAAAATATAAGCTTTATATCCATTTTCTTCTATCTGGTAATTCTCATATTGTTTTTGAATTACATCCGTCAAATTAGAAACCGTGTCCTTATCCAGTACTTCAATAACATGAAGTGGATGAACGTTTGCTTGATTTTTAATATACTCCGATCGAATATTTTTAATAATTGATACTCCACTAAAAATAGCAAAGAATAAAAGAAGTGTTAAAATTCCTAAAAATATTCTTATTTTTTTCCGTCTTTTAATAAATAGAAAATCCATTTTATATGTTTTTGGACTTGTTTTAGGAATAGTATTATCTTTTTTTGAATTCTGATTTCTTAAGGATTCTTTTTGTACCGTGATTTGACCATAATCGATTCTTAAAATAACATTAGCAAGCTCATCATAAATATTTTTATGGGTCGCAATAATAATAATTTTATCTTCAATATTTAATTTTTTTAAAGTTTGTGCAAAAAGAAGAGAGTTTTTGGGATCTAATGAAGATGTCGGTTCATCTAATAGAAGAAGTTTGCTATCTAATAAAAGTGCTCTAATCAATGCGATTCTTTGTTTTTCTCCACCCGATAATGATTCTACCTTTTTATTTAGAAGGTCCGTTACTTGAAAGATCTTTGCATAATCTAATATTTTTGACTCATCATTTTTTATAAAAAGTAGATTTTCTTTTACCGTTAAATGTTTAAATAATAAACTTTTTTGAAATACATAAGAGATTTGATTCATTACCATTTTTCGTTTATTCTTGTTTGCTTTTTTAACATCAATATTGTCAAATAAATATTTGCCATCATAGTGTGTATCTAGTACCGATAAAATATTTAATAATGTTGTTTTACCACTTCCACTGATTCCTTTCAGAACATAAATATTTCCTTCCTTGAACTGTAATGTTACATTTTTCAAAACTTCTCTATCAAACTTTTTCGTAATATTTTGTAATTGAATCATAGTAAATCACTCTTTTCTTTTAGCATTTCATACCAACCTTCTTTTTTTTGAATATAATTTAAACGCCAACCTTCTATGGCGGCAATGATTGTTGCTAATAAAATCATGACAACTAGCCAAGGTACATTTACAGTAAAAATTGAAAATGGTATCCATCTTGCTAACATTACGACTTGATTTGCTATGGTTCCAATCATGATTGCAAAAATACTTGCTACAATCATGATGCCTAAAACATAGGTGACATCATATAAAACTCTTGCATATTTAATTTCTTTATTTTGATAGCCATAATATTGAAATACACAGTAATAGTAATCAGTATAAATGTTTTTTGTCTTGTGAATTTGATAGTAAAACATCAATGCTAAAATTAAGATAATGATACTAAATGCAAAACAAATCTTTTCAATAAACTCCATCAAATTGGAATACTCTGCAAAGTTATTTACTGGATCTTCAATTCTAATCCATGAATCTTCTAGAGTTTTATCTTTATAATCTTGGTAAAATTTCAAAAAGTCAAACTCATCTTCAAAAAACACGGTCAAAGAAGTAGCATTTAAGGATCCCATTTCACTTATACCATAGACATCATCTTGCAAATACTTTTCTAAATATTTTCCATTTAAATAATAGTATTCATCAAATGGATATGGTCCTAAAATGGATGTTAAATAAGTATTGGTTTCACGATCCATTGGTTTTAAGATACCTACTATTTCAAACTCATCAATACCATCTGGCAATTCCAAATTTTCAGTACGATGAATTAAATCTTTCATCTCAACTTGATATATTTCTTGTAATTTTTGGGCGATTTCATATCCGATAATTACTTGTTTTGGTTCTGTAAAATAACTTCCATATGCTAAGCGTTCCTCTATTTTATCAAAATTAGTTTGTTCAAATGGCAAAGATAAAATATCTAGTTGAAAGGTTAAATCCTCAACTACACTGCTGCCCACTTCTTGAGAAAATTCAGCACCACCGTATTTACTAGGATAATTTCGTATATAATGATATACCACTTCTGGAGAATTATATTGTTCCAAAATAGATTGACAATAGTCCCCAGAATCAAGGGAGCAATCTATTCGTAATGCTTTCGTATGGTACTGATTAACCAATCCGGAGAATAATTTTGGTTCATAATCTTGGCAGGCGAAGAGACATAATAAGGATATTAAAAATACTCCAATATATAAAAATGATATTTTTTTATCCGTTCGCCAAGTTTGTTTCCAAATGTATTTTAAAAGATATAAAGTATTTTTTAACTTCGGTTTGCGTTTTGTTTCAAAAGTAACTGGTTCGGTTTTTCCCGTTTTATTATATGTAGAAATTTTTTCGTAATCAATAATATCATCTGCATATGGAAATATGCTATCATCGTGAGTTGCACAAATCATTAAACAATCTTTCTTTAACTCATTTAAAATTTCATAAATCAAAGTTTTGTTTTCGTAATCCAAACTGGATGTTGGTTCATCTAAAAAAAAGATTTTCTTTTCCTTTAAAAGATTCCCAGCAATCGAAAATCTTTGTCGCTCCCCGCCACTAATTTGAGTGGGATATTTTTTTAATAGTTTTTCGATTTTTAATTGTTTTGCCACTTTTGTAATTTCATCAAGGGATTTGTTAGATTCTAGTTCAAGATTTTCTTGCATCGTTAAATAATCAATAAAGTAGCTTTCTTGTGAAATATAAGCAATTAAGTTTTGAACTTCATCAAAAGACACTTGTGATGTATATTTTTTTTGACCGTAAGAAACGCTTCCACCGTCTATGTTTGTAAGTCCTAACATAATTTGAAACAAAGTTGTTTTTCCGCATCCTGAAGGACCGTATAACACATATAAATGATGATTTCTAAAAGAATATGAAAAATCGTGAAAGATAGAGACGTTCCCGTATGTTTTCGTAATTTTGCTAATCGTAATCATTTGTTACTCCTCAGAAAGTGCTTTCATATGCATCTCTTGTAATAGATAGAATAATTCTTGATAAGTCTCATCATTTCGCAATTCCTCATATTGACTTTGCAAACTCAAATCTTGTGTTTCTATCACTTTATTTGCTATTTCTTGTATCGTTTGATACTGATTTTTTTCTGTTTCATTAGCCGTATCATTCTGTATTTTATCTGATAAATACATTCCATTTTTATCTACATAGTCAATACGAACAACGTCTATTTCCCCGTAACTTTGATGAATTCCAACTTGGTAATAACTATTTTCTTTGGTTTCTTTTAAAAATGCACATTCTGGAATATTATTATACTTTTCAAAATTCGTTTTATAATCTTTGTGATAAGTATTATTTCCTAAAGTTATAATATCATTTGCATCAATATTAACTAGTTCTAATGACTCAAAATCGTTTTCATTCCACTCTCTATCAAACGATAATCGTGTTAATAAATCATTGATTTCTTGTACCTCGCTTGCTTCTGTTTTAATATTATCTTTAGAACGATAAGAAGTATTTAAAGAAGGAGGCGCCATTGGAATGGAACCAACTATATTACCATTATCATCTGTCATAGTTATATAATTATCATCTAACGTTTCATATTTCAAATTGCAACCATTAAATATAGAGCTAATTTTTTCATTTCCACTTTCATCTTTAAATTTGTTAATTTCTAACGTATAATACCAACCATCATCTTTCTCGAGAGTTTCTACTTTAAACGACCGCAATCCCTCTTCTGTTTTATCACGATTGCTATTATAAATAGATATTCCAACAAGCAGAGCAACTATAATTATAGTGCTAAAAACAATGATTTCAATCCAATATTTTTTTTTCATAAACATCCTCCAATAATAAATGGAAAAGAGGAAAAACCTTTTTTCCTTTTTAGTTCAAACGAATTTCAAAGTAGAAAATTTCACCGTTACTTCCTGCAACATCTCCAGCAATCGGGCTTAATTCTAGTGTTAAATAAAACTCTCCACGATTGTCACCAGCTGCCTCAATATCACCGCTATTGTTTACAGTGTGTACAATAATATTTGTGAGGTTTCTTCCACTAAATGTCCCATCATAAAATTTTACCTGATCATCCCCACCAGTAAAATCTTCTTCCATTAAATAAATGTATGCATGTCGTGATGAGGAAGGAACTGATATATTCCTTAACCATCCTAAATGTGTGAAATATACACCTGTTGCAGAACCTTTGACCGTTTGAGCTGTAGTTGTTAAATTGTAAGTGCTAGACCTAGTTGTCACCCCAGAATATGCTTCTGGACCTTTTTGACTACCTGTACTAGTATAAGCATAAACTGTCACTGCCATAGACATAGTTATTGCAAAAAAGCCTAGTAAAGTTGCAATTTTTTTCATTTTTTCCTCCATTTATCTATAACAAACACTCTCATAACTCGTACGCATTTTACAAAAATGTTGTTATCTAAATGAGCTTATTTTTACGTAAGTCTCTTGTTGTGTCTTTACTGTATCATTCTTGCTGCTTTTTTACTATCCCTTTTTTGTAGAATTTCTCTCTTTTTTAGAGAATCATCTCGCTTTTTCATAGAATTCATTCATCTGTTATCTCTTTTAATGCAATATCGATTGTTAATTCTGATATCTGCTCATTTTGATTTTCATATTTAACAATTAGAGTAAACTTACTTTCATCATTTTGAAAAAAAGTTTTTCTTTTTCTAAATAAATAGTCAGATGACTAACGATAGATGCTAGTGATTTCGAACTAGACAAAGGATTTGTATTTTCTATTAATTGTTTTTGATAAAGTGTTTGTTGATCTTTTTTTAATATCACCTCATAATTTACAATCTCTATATTTGATAACAAATTATCTTTATCGATGATATCATTTATAAATAAAACATCTTTTGTAGGAAGATTGAGTGCAATTCCATTTAGAATAAAATTTTCATTTTCTGATGCTACCGAGTATGCTTCTATTTTGGAATTCACTGTTTTCAATAGTAATATACTAAATAAGAAACAACATACCACACCAACAACTAACCAAAATAAATTATTTTTTTTGATTAGCTTAGAATTATTTTCTTGTGAAAGCAAATTGTCAATCCGAATATCTAATGCATCACATAATGATTTAACATCCATTAAATTAGGTAGTGCTATTCCAGTTTCCCATTTGGATATTGTTTTATCACTAACACCAACTTTCTCTGCTAACTCTGCTTGTGAAAGCCCTTTTTCTTTTCTATTTTTTTTGATTTGATTTCCTATCTTATTTACATCCATACCATACACCTAAAAAAAGCAGTACGCAATTACAAAAGTAATTATGGTACTGCTTGATAGTTTTAATGTAACAGATTGTTAACTAAAATGCAAGAAAAAAATGCTAAATTAGCATTTTAAAGTTCAATTAGTTCGTATTCACGAGTTCCAACACCAAGGTCTGCAGCTGCTTCTACAGTATGAACACCATGAAGTGATTCAATTCTAGCAATTAGTTTGTCCTTGCCGGGATCTGTAGAATTATAAACCAAGTCTAAGCATGCTTGATCGACTGCAACTGGATCTGCTGATGCAAGAATACCAACATCTTTCATACATGGTGCAGATGCGTTTCCGTCACAATCGCAATCGACTGAAATGTTTTTCATCACATTGACAAATACAGCGTTACCTTTGAAGTAATCTACAACACTAGCTGCAGCATCAGCCATTGCTTCTAGGAATCTGTCTTGTTCTGGTAAATTAGCAAACAACTTCGTTTGATCATTCGTAACTCCTGCTGTATGAATTAGAGTTTTACCGGCAGATGATGCACAACCGATAGAAAGTTGTTTTAAGGCACCTCCAAAACCGCCCATAGCGTGGCCTTTGAAATGTGATAAAACTAATAGAGAATCGTAGTTTGCTAAATCTTTTCCGACGTAGTTCTTTTTTAGAATTTTACCATTTGGAATATCTAGTTCCATGTCTGGTCCTTCTTCATCTAGCAGATCGAATGGAAAATATTTGTTCCATTCATGTTCTTCAATTAACTTTTTGTGTTTTTCGGTAGAGTTTCTTGCTCCTTCATAAGCAGTGTTACACTCCACTACTGTACCATTTACATAGTTGATTACATCTTTTACGAACTCTGGACGTAAGTAGTTTTGGTTACCTTGTTCGCCAGAATGCATCTTAACAGCAACCTTACCTGTCAATTTCTTTCCTACTGCTTCATAAGCTTTGATAATATTCTCTGGTGTAATATCTCTGATAAAATATACTTTTGCTTTTTCCATACTTTTTCCTCCTTTTATGACTTATGTTCGTCATAGTATTTAATTTTTTCTTTTAATTTCTTTCTGACTGTTTCCAACTCTGCCATTCGTTTATCGATTCGCTCTAGTTGTGTCGTCAAAATACTCCGTCTTTCCTGTTTGGTTTTATCGCCTTGACGATTCAAGAACAAATACCTACGAAGTTCCGGAATCGGAATATCAGCACTTCTCATACAAAGGACGAATTCTAGTTGTTTTAAATCTTGTTCCTGATAATTACGAATTCCAGATGCATCTTTTTGGACTGGTCCTAACAAACCTTCCTTTTCATAATACCGCAATGTGTCTGTCGTAATATGGTACATATTGCTGACTTCTTTTATTTTCACTAGAATTCACCTCATTTTCATTGTAAACCTTAAAGTCCACTCTAAGTCAAGTTTTTTTCGTATAAAATTGCTTTTAAACATACACTATGGTATACTTAAAAGGACAAAAACGGAGGTCACTTATGCAAGAATTTATTATTTCACTGATGGGACAATTTGGATATTTTGGAGTATTCTTTTTAATCGCCTTAGAAAATGTATTTCCGCCGATTCCATCGGAAGTTATTTTGTTATTTGGCGGTTTTATGACAACTTACACCAGTTTGAATATTGCACTGATGGTCGTCGCGGCTACTTTAGGATCTTTGCTTGGGGCAATCGTCTTATATTATATCGGTAAAATTTTAAACAAAGAACGACTTAAAAAAATTGTTTCTGGAAAAGTTGGTAAAGTATTACGATTAAAAGAAAAAGATATTGATATGGCAGATCATTGGTTCGATACCAAAGGAAATAAAACGGTTTTCTTCTGTCGGTTTATCCCAATCGTGAGAAGTTTAATTTCCATTCCGGCTGGTATGAGTGAAATGCCAATGGCTAAATTCTTACTTTACACGACAGTTGGTTCTGCTATTTGGAATACTGTTTTGATCGTTATTGGAAATCGTGTTGGAGAAAATTGGGAATCGATTTTAGGGGTTTTCGACCAATATTCTCATATCGTACTCATTTTATTAATTTTAATATTTGTTTTATTTATCGTTTGGTTCTATACAAAAAAGCAAAAGAAAAAGAAAGCATAAAAAATAATCTTACAACTGTAAGGTTATTTTTTTGTGAAAGAAAATGCATACGTCGTGATTTCTAAATTGCGGAAGGGATATTTTTGAAACTGTTCTAAGATTTGGTTTTCTTCTTCTGTACGTTGTTTGCACCAACCAAAATATTTTCCATCATAGAATTCTTCCGATAAGAACAAATTCCAGATATCTAAAATCGTATATAGTCTTTTCTTACTATCGTACCAGGTGTCATTTAGAAAATGACGCAGTGATGTGATACTGGCAACGTTTTGAATTTCGCCTATGATTTTTCCACCAGACTTTAACTTTTTCGATATCTTTTTTAAATATCGTTTAGGATTTTTAACGTTCTCTAAAGCATCGCCAATTAAAATTAGATCAAAGTCATCTTCTTTGACGTCATCTAGTTTGGATACCGTTGGAATGAGTAACTCACATATTTTTCTTTTATTGGCATCTTTCTCTACACCGACAACATTTACATCTTTTAACTGATAACGAAGCATCAGTGCTGTCACACCGATACCAGAAGAAATCTCTAACACTTTTTTAGCATCCGTTATGAGTGGCATGGAGTAATTTTTTCCTTCATCGAAGGCAAAAGTAGAAAACTTCCATTTCTGATAAAAATATTTTCTATTTTTATTTAAGATGCGATAAAATTTTGTCCAATCTTTCCGAAATGACGTTCCTAGTTCATGATGAATAAAAACGTTATGACATAATACCAAGCGATAGCCAAGTTTGAGGATTCGTAACGACAAGTCATTATCTTCGATGTATCCTGGACTGTAGCCTTCGTCTAAAGTACCAATTTGATGCATTACTTCATTTTTAATTAACAGACAAAATCCGATTAAAAATACTTTGTCTTCCAACTCTTTTTCGTTCGTTTTTATGTTGTTTTGTTTGGCGAGTTTTTGCATTTCTTCTACCGAAGTGTACGTGAATGGTGCCCCTTGACGATTATCATTGTGATTTGACATGGCTCCTACAGCACCGATTTTCTCATCACTTTCTAAAGCATTCTGTAAATTTTCTAACCAATTCGTCGTAACAATCGTATCGTTATTCAATAACAAAATATGATTTTCTGGATTTGCTAAGGAAATTCCAATGTTGCATCCTTTGGGGAAACCTTCATTTTTGGAATTCAACTGATAGATGATGTTTTTCTGTTCTTTTAACCAAGCAGGTGTGCCGTCAGTTGAGGCATTATCTACAATGATCAATTCATAGCAATTGGGATTGGTATACTGTCTGATACTTTCGATACAGGCTTTCGTACACTCCAGCTGATTATAAGTCAATATAATAATCGATACGTTTCTTTTCATATTTCATCTCCCTATGATAAAGTATGAAAAAAAGAGTCGTTTTGACTCTTTTAACTATCTTTAAATAATCGAACTAAAATTGGTTTTAATCCTTCTAATACCAAGAATGCTAGAATGTTGATACCAATTACTAGTGCTACTTGCCATACTTTTACGATAACTAAGCCGAACAATTTGCCAATTGGGGTAAAGAATACGATGGTCTGAACGACCAGAAGCACAAAAATACCTAAGTTTAGATGTTTATTAGAAAAGATTCCGCGTTCAAAAATTGTCTCTTTTAATGATCTACAGTTGTATGCAAAGACAAATTCATTGATTACGATACTCAGTAGGGCCAATGTTTGAGCAAGTTCTGTGCCTTGACTCTTAAATAAGAAATATACCAATAGACTGATTCCTGCTTCTAAAATAACGGATGTTACTAAGAATGCCGTAAAAAATTGGGTAAATATTGGTCGGTTGATTCCATTTGGTTTCCGTTTCATGTTATTTTTGGATGATTTTTCAAATGCGAGTGCAATCGATGGAATCGTATCTGCCACTAGGTCGATATATAAAACATGTAGGGCCGAGATAATATTACTACCCATGAACATACCAAATAAGATAATAACAATTTCGGTGAAGTTTGAAGATAAATTATACAATACATTGATGATGACATTATCGTAAATTCTTCTGCCTTCTGACACTGCTGTCGTGATGGTACTGTAACTATCATCTAACAAAATAATGTCGGCAACGTTTTTGGTTACATCGGTACCAGATTTTCCCATGCCGACACCGACGTTAGCTAGTTTCATTGCTGGGGCATCGTTTACACCGTCACCAGTCATAGCAACTACTTTTCCCATTCGCTGTAATGCCGTTACAATTTGAACTTTTGCTTCTGGACTTACTCTTGCAAAAACCGAATATTTATTGACGTACTCTATCCAGTCATCTTTCGTTAAGTGCGTTAGTTCACTGGCATTGACTCCTTCGTCATCCGACGAGCAAATTCCTACTTCTTTTCCAATCGATAACGCTGTCTCTAGATTATCTCCCGTAATCATAATCGGTCGAATGTGTGCTTCTTTACATTCTTGAATCGCTGCTTTGACATCCTTTCTAGCGGGATCTTTAAAGCCCGTTAGGCCGACTAAAATCAAATCGGATTCTTCTTTAAAATATTCTGCTTCTTCTTTTCTGTCATGAGTGATTTCTTTCGTTGCAAATGCTAGAACTTTTAAAGCATCTTGTGATAACTGTGTTTCCATTTCTTCGTACTCTGCTTTTATTTCAGCAGTTAGCGGTTTTATCTTACCATCTATTAAAACCGATTTACATCTTGGAAGAAGGGATTCTAAACTTCCTTTTGTATAAATAACTTTCCCATTATTCTCTTCATAAATCGTACTCATCATCTTACGTTTCGAATCAAACGGCAATTCTAAAACGCGTTTTTTCTTTTTCTGAAGTGTTTCGACATCGATCTTCTGTTTTTCTAAGTATTGATTTAATGCAACTTCTACAGCGTCACCACGATACTTACCATCGTCATCTTTCGTCGAGTTATTACAACATAACATGATATTAATAAACGTTTGATAGTTTTTGATATCTTCTAGTGGAATTAAATTGCCATTCGTATAAACTTTTAAGATTTCCATCTGGTTCGTCGTTAACGTTCCTGTCTTATCGGTACAGATGACTTCCGTTGCTCCCAAAGTTTCGATGGCTGCTAGGTTTCTAACAATCGATTTCTTCTTTGCCATTTGCGAGACACCAATCGATAACGTTGCTGTAATCGCAATTGGTAAGCACTCTGGAACACTCGCCACAATCATGGAAATACAAAGCATGACGACATTTAATAGCGTGTAATCCATAATGAGACCGTAACACAATACGAATGCTACTAATATAGCGGCTACACAAGAGATAAACGTACTGATTTTATTTACTTTTACTTGTAACGGTGTAATCGGTTCTTCTTTGCTATCCAAAGTAGAAGCAATTTTACCTAGTTCTGTATTCATTCCCGTATCGGTAACAACAGCTTCAATTTTACCAGCCACTAAAATCGTACCAGAATATACCATATCGGTGCGCTCGGCAATTAGTGCCTTTTTCGTAATTGTCTCTTCGGTTTTATCGACACTCATACTTTCGCCCGTTAAGATGGACTCATCACATTTAGCAAAGTAACTTTCGACGATTCTAGCATCGGCAGGAATTTTATCACCGGCTTCTAAAATGATGTAATCACCACGAACTAAGTCCTTGGCATCGATTTCCGTGATGTCGCCACCACGTTTTACCTTAGCCTTAGCGGAAGAATAATTTTTCAGCTTTTCTAGGGCGTCCTCGGCTTTGGACTCTTGAAAGTAACCCATCAAGCAGTTGATTAAAGACGTACCTAGAATCACAATCGGCTCTAGAAAGTCTCCTGATGTAAAGATGGCATAGACGAGTGACATGACACCTACTAACAGCAATAAAATTACCATGATGTTTTTAAACTGACTTAAGAAAATCTTCCATTTACTTTTCTTGTTCTTTTGAATTAAAACATTTTTTCCAAATAAACCAAGACGTCTTTCTGCTTCTTTATCAGAAAGTCCATCTTTATTTGTTTGGTACTCACTATAAATTTCTTCTATTGTTTTTTGATATGTTTCTTTCATCTTCTCACCTATCTTCTACATCATTATAACGCACTTTATAGATAAAAGATAGGCAAAGAAAAAAATACTGTCAACTTAGTTGGCAGTACTTTGATTCGTTGTGTGTAAATCTGTATATTCTTGGTTGAACTGATTATACTTCATGCCGACTTTTTCTTTTGGAGCACATTCTACTGGATACCAGCCTCTTTGAAACATCAATTCATACGTTTCTCTTTGCAAAGAACTGATTCCATCAAAAACTTGTTTATATGTTTGATAAAGCGTTTCATTGCTGACTTCTGTCAAAGCAACTGCATAGTTTTTAACGAGTGCTTTTAAAGAAGAAAGCAAGCAGTTCATATAATCTTTATCATTTAACATCATTCCTTTTGAAACTTCTACTTTTGGATTCGAAATCGTTTGATTATTCATTTTGTCCTCCTTCTAAAATTGTCAACACATTTTGTAAATTTGTGTCAAAAAATGTCGCACATTTCTGTAAATGATTTTTTAGGACTTCATCTTGTACACTTGGGATTTGATTCATCGTCTTTTTGTAAGATTCATACATCCAGTTAAACATATCACTTAGATAATCCAAGTCCTTTCCTGAAATTACATTTGGTACTTCTTGATATTGTTGTTGCATATTTTTCATCCTTTCTTTTTCATTATGAGATTATCTGTCTTCTTTTATACACTTTATAAATATTTTTTCAATTCACTAATGGCATGTTGTTGAAAAATACAAAAGTCTTTCGCAAGTTTTTCGTTTTCTTTAGACATTTTGCCATGATAGTCTTTTAGTTTTTTCTCCATTTCTAAACTTCCCATTGAGATCCCTTGAATTAGCATACTGGCCATCGATGCATCGCTATTGTCGTCATTTACCTCTTTCTTAATTCCCATGGCAGACATCATCTTGGCCATACCATTTTCTTCTGTCGCATGAATGCCGTTCTTTTCTAAGATTTCTTTACTTTCCGTTGCGTATTTTTCATACTTATGTAAAATTTCTTCTAATGTCCCTTTGATGTGATTATCTTTGTCTTTTAGTTCCGTCATCAGTTTCTTTAGGCTGTACACGGCCATCGTAGCATCTTTATGCACATGTTCTAACAATTCATATTTTTCTTCCATAATCGTTCCTCCTTTTTTATTTTGAGTTACAGTCAGAATTTTTATACAAAAGAAAAAGATTCGATGAGTTTTTCATCCAATCTTTGAAATACTTGGAATATAAGCATACTGCTCATCATGATAAGATGCGATATCGTCATATATTTTTTTTGCTATCTTAGAACATGTATCAATTCTCTTACTAGCCGTTTTTCTCTGCACCAAGGGAACTACGTTTCTTTTTTTAGATTCTACAGATACAAAAAATTGATTTGGTTTTTTATTGCTACTTGTTAAGTTCGTTACATGCTCAAATGTCGACCAAGAAGAAATATGTTCGCGCAAGATAGATACAATTTCGGATTCCTTTTTTTGATATAGGTCAGAAAGAGTTATTAAATTCTGCTCTGCTACTTTCTTTAATGCCTCCGAAATATATTTCATGACATATTTATCACGATTTCCTTGTAATTCTTTTGCGTACGTTCTCGTCATTCTAGCAAATGAATTCGCATATTTTAAATTTTTAAAACCGAGTTCTTTCCTACCATCTTCATTTTGTAAGACGATGATATCATCATAGACTTCTTTAATTTCTGATAATGAATTCGTATGTAGCCAAATGTAACAAGTATGAAGAACTCCATCTAAACGATCTGTACAAAGTCGTGGCGAATGATTTTCCAAAATCGGAAATTGTTCTAAATTGGATAAGTCTTCTATTGAAATATCATCCTCTTTTAAATAACGTTTTAATTCTTCATCTCTTGCAATTACATCGGAGAGTGTCTCTTCTGAACTTTCTTGATTTATGGAGTCTCCTAATAAAAAGTCAATAGTATGGGCAAAACAAGGTGTTCCAATATCGTGTAGAAGTGCTGCTAGTGTTTCTTTTTTATCGTGAGTAAAGTGCCATGTCATGTGGGCTACGATCAAACTATGATCAAATCTCGTGTACAAAAACTTAGGCTGATAAAGATTCGTGTAATCACATCCACAAAACTGGGTTACATACTTTAACCGTTTCATCGTTTTGGTAATTAAGTAACGATTTAAAAAATCTGGGTACTCTCGGTCAACAAAAAGATTTAAATACTCGGTCATCATTTTTAATATTTCCTTCTTGCGTTTCGTCCACTTCTAAATGCCATATCATTATTTTCTTTTACTCTAGCTCCTATTTCTCTATCACAACGTTTCTCTGACTCTACCATATCATGGTATAAGGCAATGTGAACTACATAAGCATCCACCATCGATAATTGTTCATATTGCCCTGGACTTAGTTTTTCTTTTAAATACTCTGTTTTTGCTTCTGTATCCATTGCTTCTATTGCATGTAACCATTCTTTAGCTAGTTCCAAGTCTTCCTTTGATAACGTACGTTCCATAAATCTCACAATCGAATTGGTTTTTAAAAAGTCATAGACTTCCATTGCTTCATCAGATGATGCCACCGAGTTTCTCACATGATTCAAAGACGCCAATATCTTTTCATCTTGAGCATAGTTTAATAAGAACTCTAACTCTTTTGCAGAAAGAAGGTCTATATCTTTCTGTTTTAATTCAGTTACTTGTTCTTTTCTTTGAAGTAATGAATACGTAAGCCATTTAATCCACTCGGCATCTTGTTCTAACTTTCCTAAGTTCATTTTTGGAAATGCTTTTACAGTAGAAGAACCCGCAAATTGTTTTGCTATGATTCTAGATAAATTCATTTTATTCCACCTGCCTTACATTTGTTGCATGATTTTATTTTAACATATTAACCGATTCTTTTCATTTATTTTTATTTGTATCACCTCAATAGAATCCAAAAAGCATGAAATTATGCAATCTAACCGATTATATCCGAAGTCAAATTTACTATTTTTAGAGAATTCAATACGCATTCTCTTCTATCTATATTATAATGATTATATAGGAGGATTTTGGAATGAGTTTAAATTTAATGGAAAAACGATTGTTGTCTTTATACCGAGAATTATATGGTAGAGAGTACGATGTCAATGATACTAGAACTTACGAGAATTCGAAAGAATACCTAAAAAGTAACGAACTACAAACCACTTACTTATTATTTCAAAGGGCAAATGTGTTATATCCAAACTATCATTTTATGAAAGGCCAGCATGGTGTATATTCTACTCGCGTACAAACTACAATAGACCATTTAAATCAGAGTGAGCAAGATATACAAAATTTTTACCAAACGTACGAGAGTGTTAAAAATGGGGATTACTTTAATTATTATTGTCAGTTATTATCTACTCTATATCCCTACTTTCCTGATTATCAAATCTATAAAATTACTCTTACCGGATATCTGTTTCGAGATATTGTAAATCAAGCAAACGGTACGGAACAATTAGGCAAGATTCTGTTAGCGACGCAAGATATTTTTTACCCAGAAGGTTTGACAGAACTACAAGATTCTTTTCAACAGAACCATAATCCAGTCGATGTTTCCCTACAAGAAGCCACTTGGAACCGATCAACCATACAGGAAGCGATTTGGGACAAATTAACCATTTTAGGAGTGATTCCGATGGAACCTGATTATCATAAATCCAATACCAAACCAGTTCAAAAGACAATTGGAACGATTTCTAAAAAAAGTGTTTCTCAAGAAAACTGAGAAACACTTTTTTATTTTGATTTTACCTTGTTCATTTGATCTATTTTTTCTAAAAAGCGATTAGATCCTTTGTACCATTTATAGATACTCTTTTTATGATTGGCATAATCATTTAATTCTTCTTGGGAACAATTTGGATGTTCTTTTTGATAGCGATTCAAACATCTTTGGTAACAATTATCAATACTCGTTCGCATGATAACCATCTTTCCCTTTAGAATACTAGGTTCTTTCACACAATGAAATTGAGCACAATCAATGACGATAGGCTTATCATATCTTTTACAGTAGTCTAAAATATCTTGATAAATTAAGTCAAAATCATTTCCTAGAGTTGGCATTGTTTCGTACTTTTCACGGAACATTTGCCCTAATTCATGATTAATTCCTGTCGCATGATGGAATCTATCTTCATTAAAAATATCATCCGTATCGACAATTACATATTCTTCTGGATTATACTTACGGGCATAGGTCGATTTACCACTACCGGATTGACCTGTCAAATTGATAACTGCATCATCCGTCAAATCCTTTTCATATGGTTCCTTATCGATTGGTATACTGATTAGCAAATCACTTTGAATTTCTTTTAAAACATCTAATATTCCATAATATACCTCTTCATTCATACCTTCGCTATGACCAGGGCGATTAAAATCTTCATACTCGGATATTACCAAATCAACATTTTCTTTTGTTACACGATCCCGTATCAACTGTAAACACGTTTCTTTGAAACCTTTCATGGCCATTGCTGCCATTGTTTTGTAATAAGTTAGTTCTGGCATAGCAGACTTTTTATATAATTCCATCGCTAGTTCATCAGTCATCTTTCTAGGATTTGTCACAATAATTTTACCAGCCCGAAATATGCCGTGTGGCGTTTTAGAATTTCTGACATCTAGTACTTCTTCTCCCTCTGGAATGATAACATCATACAGTGTATCTCCTCTAGCAAGCCACCGTAAAATATTTTCCTCATTCGAGAAATTGAAACCACCTTGTTCATCCCAATCTGTCGCTTTAGGATTCCACTTCGCGGCAACGTTTACTTCATCCAACTTGTAATGAAAATTTCTATCTAACCCAGATGCAGTGCCATAAATTAATTTCACATATTTCATATACACCTCTCATCTTTTATTTTTTAAAATTTCTTTTATGATAAATTTACAACTTTCTGTAACCAAATTGGAATCTAATGCTTCTTCTTTTTGAAAGAAACGATAACCAATACATTTCTCTGGTTCTAATCTTTCCAAAGTACCACCAATGTAGAGAACTGGATAAATGATAAAAATCCAATTGATATCTCCTTTTTGCCAATGTCCGATACCAATCGACTGGCCTAGTTCATATTGAATGTTATTTCCTACTTCTTCTGAAATTTCCCGAATCATCGCATCGCGAAACGTTTTATCCGTATCTTCTACTTTACCACCAATATCTTCAAAAAGACCATTCTCATCACGAGATTTAATTCCTCGTTGTTGTAATAAAACTTTTCCATCTAGTGTTTCGATGTGTGCAATAACACCTACTTTTTGATTGGAAAACTGAAATTTTTCTATATCTTCTACCGTTGCTTCATGATCTATTAAATAAAACTCCATAAGTATCACCTTTTTTCTATTCGTTTTTATTTTGGAGGATGAAGCACTAAAACTTTAGGATTTTCTTCTATCGTAAAACATGTTGAACTTCTTGGCTTGTACTCTTCTGAAATTATAATTTGTTTTGGGGAAGATAAATTTTCTTCAATCACCATTTTGTGATAGTCGGAAAAAATGTTTTTCGGCAATTGAACATCTAATGCTTTCTGCAGTGATTCATTTGTTACTAATCGATATTTTGGCTTATCGATTGGCTTAATAGCACTCAAGCAAAGCGTATCTTCGAATCCGGAATATGATAATAACATACCTTCTGCCACAAATGACTGCTCGTAATTCGGCGTTGTTTGCATAACTACAACTCCGTGATTTTTCAAATCTTGAAATTCTTCTGTAAATACCATTTTTCTAGCAAATTCTGACTTACGTAATAAATCGGCACGATGCGCAAACTCTTCTTTTGTCTCATCCTTTACTTTTACAAAAGACCTTTCTTGATCAGATTTTATTACAGAACTTGAAGGGTGATACATTCCTTGTTCGTCACATACCATTTTCATTGTATTTTTTTTGTATGGAACGATGCCAAGCTTCCGCAAACTTTTCTCTAATTCTTGCAGAATCGTGCTTCTTTTTTGTTTGATACGGATAATTAAACCGGCATCCAATTGGCTATTAAAAAATGGATAAAATAGAGAAAGTTGATAATCGTATTTCCCATTTGAGTAATTCTCTAGCATTTGGTTTAATTCATCCAATTCTTTTTTGGCCTTTAAATATTCATTTCGAAATCCCACTAACAGTTGTCTAAGTGTATAGGTATCTTGATTCATTTTTTTCTCTCCTAATTCGCAATATTTTCGATAAAATTAGTATATCATGATATTATGTTTTTTTGAAAGCAAATCATGATTTCTTCTATTTATGACTATATAACAAAAAAAAGCAATTCTATTTCTAGAATCGCTTTCTATAGTAGTAAATTGAACCTGAGTTCAATTCAATTTTCGATGGTGCCATTGTCGTAGTTATCTACAACTTTTTACCACAACGATTGATAAAAGAATCAACTACTGCACAAATTAAAGGATATGTCTCGAAAAATATACAATTTTATGGTAAAATTTCATCATGGAGGTAAATTATATGTATAAAAAAAACATGATGAGAGAATATATTAAAAGTTCAGAATTAAGAGTTTTTAATAATAGAATAAAAGTTAGATTATCAAAAGAATTAGCAGTTAAATATGATAATGGCTGCTATAATAATTATTTAAACAATATGGATAAATGCCTTCAAATGATTGATACATTAAATATACAATATCCAAGCAATGCTCATCCTGTATTTTATGTTTATATTGTTCCAGATGATAGTTATGTAGAATTGTTAAATGTTCCAACAAAATTTGATAAAGGAAATGGTGGTGGAAAGCCAGTACGTTGTTATGATTTAGATGGATTTGGCTCTGCATACGGGTTAAGTCAAAATATGTTGGAAAATAAACCAAGCGAAGAAACCAATATTTCTAGAATTGAAAATGAAATTCATGAATTAGCACATATAGTACATAGTCAATTTTTTAATAAAAACCAAATTATTTGTGAAGGTTTTGCCGAAGCATTACCATTATATGCCTTAGGTTTTGAAGAAATATTTGATGAACATAGAAATTCAATAGTTAATTTAAATGAAAATCAAATTTTTAGTGCTCAAGAAATACTTAACTCTGAAAAAAATAATTCTTATGGTGTAGAATCAATTCTGCCAAATAGATCATGTTCTTTTAGATTATCGTATATCTCTTCCTATTTATTTGTAAGGGGATGTATGGAAACAATTGTCAAAAAGTATAATTTATCAAAAGAACAGTCAGTACAATATTTTTTAGAAATTGTTAAGGGAAGTGATTGTACTAATGAATGGCTGATATATGATATTGCTGATGCCCTTAATTTACCACGAGAAGAACTTTTAGATGGAAAACAAATGCAATTAGAAATTTTACAATCATTATCTATGGAAACACCAAAGTAAAAAAGATGAAAAATACTTTTTTGTTAATTTAATAAAACCATAATAGCAAATTTAACTATTATGGTTTTATTTATCCTTTTTGTGGAAATTCAAGTATTATTTTTTCTTCGATTTCAAAGAAAAGATTTTCAAAAGAATCACCACATTTAAATTTTATTAAAAATTTATCTGAATCAAATTTAGTTACTTTAAATATATAGTTACTTCCATTTAAAGTAAGCCAACCCTAGTTATCAAAATAACCTATATCAGTTACTTCTTCATACATATCCAATTCTTTTCCTATTGGCATATCTTTAAATTCATCATCTGTGATAGTCAATTCTAAAAGCAATTCTTTACTATTATCGTCTTCATCAACAGTGAAAAATAGACAAGGCGCTAGACCTGTTTTTGTTATAGAATGATATGTTCTAGTAAACTTTCCCCAATGACAATTCAAACTTTCTAAATTATATTCTTTATCATTAATTTTTATCATATAGTTAGTCACCTCGTATATCAATTGATTTAATTATATCATGTTTTTAATTTTTTATCATTTACAATTATACATACACTTGTTTTATATAGTTTTCAAGTTCTGATAGTTTTATTTTCTTACCTAAATTTTGAATATAGATTTCATTTAAATAATTAAAAGCAAGATATAAATTATCTTTAATAATAATTCTATGTGGTTCAATATAAGTAAGATTAGTTTTATCTATCTTTCTAATACTTCCATTTATTATAGTTGGTGTAGTATTACAAAAATCACATATAATCATTATTCGTTGTTTTAAAGATTCTTCAATCTCTAATTCTTTTTTAATAAACTTAATCATAGATTCCACCTTTCTATGATTTTTTCTAAAACACGAAAAAATCAATCATTTCTGATTGATTCTATATATCAAAGTTCGAATAGTTCGAACAGATTCGCCAATGGTGCCTTAGTGGTACACATTTGGAAATTTTCATTAAGGTTAATTTCTATATTTATTATATAATAATTTACCAAAAATAGGAACTAGTTTTATAGATTCAATAATCGTTTTTTCTTTTTCTCAAACTCGTCTTGAGAAATTGCTCCCATATCAAGTAGTTCTTTATATTTTTTTATTTCATCAGCAACAGACATTTGATTGTTGTTTATATTATAACTTATTCTTTTCAAATTATCTAATTCTTCATGTAATCTATTACTAATATTTTTAGCAGAATATTTATCTAAGGCTATATTAAATTTTTCTTTGATCGTATCTACAGTAACAATACCAAAAGCAATTCCACTTTCAAAAGTTATATCATTTATATTATCTAAAGAAACTGTTTGAAAAGCTTCTCCAACTAATTTCTTTTGTGCCATCATAAATCTTTTATTGGTTAATACATAAGCAAAATTGTTATCATGCTTTGTTGCTGATATATAATTGTGAAGGCCAATAAAAGCTATTAAAACCTTTTCTTCATTTTTTAAGTTATCTGCTATTAATTGAAAATGTTTTACTCCCCAAGATTTTGTCATTCCTTGACCAAATCCATTATCAACACAAAATTGATACATTCCCTCGGCTGTTTTCATATCATATTCTTTGATATCATCTGTTTTTTTATTCCCGTTAACTATGTCATTTAATTCTTCAACGCTAAGTTCCTTAATGTTAGATGTGTTAATTCCTGATGAAGTTAATTTTAGAAAACAATTTCTACATATATAACTATTATCTTTTTTTATTGCACTTTTTCCAAGTGCATTTGTTTCTTTTCCACAAATTGGACATTTTTCAGTATTCCATAATCCCATTTCAATCACTCCTCATAAAATGATTATACCACTATAAATATATTTCAACAATATTCTTACAGGACTTTTTAGTTACCGGACATAAAATTCTTAAAATGCCACAATATATTTATGGGGTGATAGTATTGGCAACATTTAAAAGAAAATTTAACTTTGATAAAAATATAAAAGAAATTGTTTCTAAAAATATAAAAAAGTATAGATTAAAAGCAGGCATAACACAAGAACAACTAGCAGTCGATATTGGAAAATCTTATGATTTTGTAAGAAGATTAGAATTTAAAAAGGAGAAGTTGGTTGCTCGTTAGATACAATATATAAAATATCAGTTGTATTAGGCCAACCATTAGGGAAGTTTTTTGATGAAGAATAAAAAATATGCTTTTCGTGTATGATTAGCATATTTTGATTTGTCGTGATACATTTTGTTTGTTTACGAATGAAAATAGCAATAGACAGATTGGGTTTCAAAAGGGAATATCCCTTTGCACACCGCTATTGGCTCTGCCAATAGCGTAGTGTGTTACTCTATTGGAATCAATAAAATTTATATACATATAATGTAAATTATAACATACAATAATAATGTCAGATATT
>ERZ1643249.1603-NODE-1603-length-22563-cov-5.935401_pt1 | contig 22563 bp, 25 predicted proteins | sample MGYA00579263_ERZ1643249 | MGnify/ENA primary metagenome ERZ1643249 (study PRJEB29033, sample SAMEA4952264) | chicken gut metagenome | biome: Broiler Chicken; feature: Gastrointestinal Tract; material: Caecum | place: Ireland | collected 2018 | study: Broiler... | reverse complement strand
GTCAGAGAGGTACTAAGATTCATCCTGGTACTAATGTAGGTAGAGGTAGTGATGATACTTTATTTGCTACTATTAGTGGTTATGTTAAATATGAGCATTTAGGTAAAGATAAGACTAAAGTTAGTGTTTATGCTGAAAAATAGAATCTATTATAGGTTCTTTTTTTCTGTTTAATTTTAAAATTGATATTAGTAGTGTCAAATTTATAAAATATTCTTTTAAAACTATAAAAAATATATTATAATTGGTATAAGAAGGTGAAGAGTATGAAATTAAATGTTGGTGTAATATTTGGTGGAAAGAGTTTAGAACATGAGATGTCTATCATTACTGCTGTTCAGGCTATGGATAATATTGATAAAGAAAGATATGAAGTTATACCTATTTTTGTTACTAAAGATAGGCAATGGTATACTGGTGGTTGTTTAAGGTTTATTGATACTTATAAAGATTTAGATTTACTTAAGAGATATACTAAGAAAGTTAATTTAATTAATAGAGATGGTCATTATATTTTACAAACTAGTGGTTTTGTAAAAAGAGAGGTATGCCAGTTACATTTGGCATTTCCTATTATGCATGGTGCTAATGGGGAAGATGGAACTATTCAAGGTTATTTAAATTTAATTGGTATTCCTTATGTTGGTAGTAATATATTCTCAGCAGCAGTTAGTCAAGATAAGGTTTTTGTTAAACAGATTTTGAAGTCTAATGATATACCAGTTACTAAGTTTGTATGGTTTGGAGAAAGATTTTACCGTAATAAAAAGGAAGAATTATTTAAACAATTAGATGAACTTTCTTATCCTTTAATATTAAAACCGGCAACTTTAGGTAGTAGTCTTGGAATTGAGATTATTACTAGGAAAGAGGAAATAGATTCTACTATTGAGAGAAGCTTTAAGATGGATACAAAGATTGTTATTGAGGAAATGATAGAGGATGCTGTTGAATATAATTGTTCTGTATTATTAACTCCTAATGGTAATATTACTAGTGAGATAGAAGAGATAACTACTAATAAAGATATTAGAACTTATAGTGATAAGTTTGTGTACGAGGATACTGATGAGTCTAGTATAAAGAGGGTTTTGCCTGCTAAACTTAGTGATAAGTTAAGAAGAGATATTGAATTTTATAGCTTGTCTGTATTTAAGATGCTTAATATGAGAGGAACTGCTAGAGTTGATTTTTTATATGATAAGAAACATAATAAGTTGTATGTTAATGAAGTTAATTGTATTCCTTTTTGCTTTGCACATCATTTATGGAAGGCTAGAAATATAACATATAAAGAACTTCTTAATATAATGTTAAAAGATGCTGTTGAGAATGAGGTTAGAACGCAACAGATGATGTTAACCATGGAAGATAATGATATAATAAAAAAGATGACTAATAGAACGATTAAGGAGATGAAGTAATGTACGGATATATCAGGGGGACTGTTGTTGAGATTGATAGTAATTATGTAATATTAGATAATAGTGGGATTGGATATTTAATTTATGTTCCTAATCCATATTCCTATAAACTTAATAATGAATATACTATATTTATTTATACTTGTGTTAGGGAGGAAGAATATACTCTTTATGGTTTTAAAGATAGAGAACAGAAAGAATTGTTTTTAAAACTTATAAATGTAAAGGGGGTAGGTCCTAAGATGGCTCTTCCTATTATAGCAACTGGTACTATAGATGCTATTAGCGATGCTATTGAAAACGAAAACTTGAATTATTTAAAGAAATTTCCTAAGATTGGAGATAAGGTTGCTAAACAGATGGTACTTGATCTTAAGGGTAAATTGAATAGTATTAATACAGGAATTTTTGCTAAAGAAGATTATAGTGCAGAGCTTACGGAAGTATTATTGGGATTAGGTTATAAACAAGCAGATGTTAAGAGAGTTATTGGTAAAGTTAATAGTGATAATTCTTTGGAAGAACAAGTTAAAGAGGCATTAAAATTGATGCTTAAGTAAGTTTTTTAGAATACAAATTAAAAATGTATTCTTTTTTTTAGTTTTATGTTATAATTTAAATAAGGATAAAGAGGTGATATTGTGAGTGATAATTATAATGAAATTTTGAAAGAAAAAAAAGTTTATAAGGATCCGGTTGTTTCACATAAACATAGATTTTTTAAATTATCTCTTTTGATTGGAGTATTGGTTGCTATTATAGTGGTTGGTATTAGTTATTTAGTTTATTATAATACTATTTTGGATAGTGAAAGTATATTTCTCAATAATATTGTAAAGCTTGCTAATAAGTATAGTGTCGTGGTTGATAATATTAATCCTAATTATGATTTGTCTGGTAATTATACTTTAGATGGTAGTATTACAATGGGGGATGCTAATTATACTTATTCTTTTGTATCTGATAGTGGCAAATTAATGAGAACATTTAAAAATAATGATAAAAGTGTCACTTATTATTATGATAATGATCTTAGTTATATTAATGTATCTAGTTTAGGAGATACTTATGTAGAGGTAGATAATAAATTAAAGACACTTGATGATTATAAGAGTTCTATAGATGATGCTCAGAAAAATTTTTATAATTACATTTATAATAGTGTTTTTGGTAGTTCTCCTTATGATGTATATAATAATTTATATAATATTGATAATTATGACAATTTAATAGCAAATATAAAGAATAATTTTAGTACTGAAGTAAGTAGTGATAAGTATATTAAAAAGTTTTATTTTGAGAATAAAGAACCTATTGTTGAGGTTAATTTAGAACTTTCAAAAAATGATATTAATAATATTTTGGGGAGTGATAATAATTTAAAAATTGATGATGATTTAGAAGTTGCTATTACTATGAAGAATAATGCTATAGATAATAATATTAAATCTATTAAGATTGTCATTAATAATAAGACTGACAATACTAGGGAAGTTATTAATTATCAAGATAATGTTCTTCTTTATACTGATAATGAAGGTTCTGTTACTAAAGTCGAGTTTAAAGAAAATAGTGATAAATTTGAAATAAGAGTTTCTAAGAATGATATTTTGTATAGTGTTTTATCTAGTACACGAGGAGATGGTGACAATTCTTATTCATATCATATTATTGATAAGATATATAGTGTAGATTTGCAATTTGTCTATGATGACGTTGGGTATAATTATTCAGTAGAAACTAATATAGATAGTGTTGTTAATAATTTTGAGATTGGTGGGTCTTATGCTAAGATAGGTTCTATTGATGTAGGGCAGTTGAAGACTGTTAAATATAATGATTTAAGTGAAAATGAAAAAATACTTTTTAATAAAAGTATTAAGGAACATTTATTTGGTAATTAGTACTGCTATTATATCTATTATATTAATAATTATTAATACATAAGTTAGTTTTTTTGGGATAAGTTTTATGAATTTGTTAAAGAAGTCTATGCCATAGTAGATGAAGAAAGTTCCTAGTGCTCCCCAAATAAGTGATAATTCTAAACATATATATTTGCCATAGTTAAATGTTTTTTTTGTATAGTTCCACATGTCTATATCAAATAATAAGTTTAGAACATTTCCACCTATTAATTCAATTATAGTTAAACTTATAGTACATAGAATAAAGGTAATTAATAGTTTTAGATATTTGTTACATTTTAGTTTGTCTAATAAATATTTTTTTAATAGCATTAAGGTTATTACACCAAAACCGTATACTTCTGTTATTGGTCCATAAAAAATTCCACTATGAATATTTACATTTTTAATTTTAAATACAGTACTTTCCATTATAAACCCTAATAGAGAATAGAAAAATAAACAATTAATATAATATAACATTTTATCACCTAGTAATGTTATGTGATAAAAAAAAGAATAATATTCATTTATTTTGAATATTATTCTTTAATTTCATTACTTATTTTCCTTGAGTGTAGTTTGATCCACTTATTTGATTTTGTCCTAATCTAACTAATCTTTTAGTGATTTCACCACCAACAGATCCGTTAGCTCTAGAAGTAGAGTCTGCTCCAAGGTTAACACCGAATTCATTAGCTATTTCATATTTCATTCTTTCGATTGCTTCTTTTGCGCCTGGAACTAACATTTTGCTATTGCTACTTTTGTTGTTCATTATGTTCACCTCCTACACTAATAGGTTGTGAACATTTGTTAATTTAATACCTAAATTTAGTTGGTAATTTTTTCTAAAAATTAAATTTATTATTTTTAGTTATTTTGATAGTTTGAACGTTAGTTATGGCTTCTTCTATTAGTTGTTGATAATTTAATAAATTTTCATATTCTAAGCAATTACTTAACTTAGGATTAATAACAGGATGTTTAGGAAGAAAGATAGTACAGCAATCTTCATATGGTAAAATTGATGTTTCATATGTATTTATTTTTTTTGCTATTTCTATTATTTCTATTTTATCTAAGCAAGCTACTGGTCTAATTATAGGAGTGGTAGTTACGTTATTTATGACATACATGCTATTTAGAGTTTGGCTTGCTACTTGTCCTACAGATTCACCATTTATTATTACTAAAGCTTTATTTTTTTCTCTTATTTTATCTGTTATTCTATACATCATTCTACGCATAATTGTAATCATATAGTTAGGATTGATGTTTTTATAGATATTTTCTTGAATATTGGTAAAATTAATAATATGTAGTTTAATATCTGGTTGGTATTCACTTAGTATTTCTACTAGTTTTTTAACTTTATTTAGTGCTTGAGGTGATGTATGAGGAGGAGATTCAAAATATAAGCATTCTAGTTTTATTCCTCTTTTCATGGCCATATATCCTGCTACTGGTGAGTCTATTCCACCTGATAGCATTAATATTCCTTTTCCCGCTACACCAACTGGATAACCACCAGCAGCTTCTATTTCTTTTGAATATATATAAGTATTATTTTCTCTTATTTCTATTTTTAGAGTATAATCAGGGTTATGAACATCAACTTTTATATTAGGTTTATTTTTAAGTAATAGTCCACCTATGATGTTATTAAAATCCATACTTTTTATAGGAAATTCTTTATTACTTCTTTTTGTTACTACTTTAAAAGTTTTAAAGTCCATATTTTTAGTAATTTCTAATATATTATTTTTTATATTTTCAATATTATTATTTGTTTTATAACAGATAACTATACTATGGATACCAAATATTTTTGTTAGTTTTTCGATAATTTCTTCTAATTCATTATCATTTTCTACTTCTATAAACATTCTAACTCTATTTTTTGTTAATTTTATTTTGTAATTTTTTAAAGAGTTTTTTATGTTTTGAGTAAGTATATTTATAAATAAATTTCTATTTGCTTTTTTTGTTGTTAGTTCTCCATATTTTATTAAGATTATTTTTTTCATTTTTTCACTCCTTTTTGTTAATATAAATAAAATTTAAAAAGAGAAGTTGTATTCTCTTATTTGAATCTATATGGTTTTTTACTAGTTCCAGTTCCACTTACATATAAAGCGTCTTTGGTAATGCTTATTACTGGTCTTACATATCCTCTATAAGATGCTCTTGTTAAATATAATCCAGAACTTTTGCTAATTTGATAAACATTATAGCTTTTATTTTTGTCACCTGTCATGGTGAAAAAGTTATAATCATAATCTGCTATAAAATTATAATTTGTACATGATGTGTTTTCTGGAGTTTTACAATTTGCATCTAGGCTTGCATTCATGAAGTCTCTAACTGTTATTAAGCCAATATATTGATTTTCAATTATATTGCTTTTTTCTAATTCAGCACTTTTTCCATCTTCTGTTTCGCCAACTTTTCCAATGTTTAAGTTGAAGTTTGCTAATAATAATTTATTTTCCTCATTGAATAAGCTATCGCCAGTATAAAGATTGTTTAGATAGTCTCTTATTCTGCTTACACTGTAATCATTGATTCCATAATTATTGTCACGTTCATTATTATATCTATCATCCCATATTGTTCTGTCTAATGTATCTGTCAAGATTAAATAAATTTTATCATCAGATATTTTTATTATTCTCCAGTTATGATCAGCAAATTTTACATAATTTTTTAATTTTTCTCCTCTAAATACTAAATCGTTATCTATTTGATATAGTCCTTCGCCTTCTGTTACAATTGGTTCCTTTTCTTTAATATGATTAACGATAGTTTCATATGTATAATCATCTCCACAATCTAATAGCGGTGTGTATCTATAAGTATTATTTATATTTGTAACATTAACACTAGCATCGCAAGTTATGTTTTCATCTTTAGTATAGTTAGCTATGTCTTTCATATATTCTTGTGATACTAATGTATTTACTTCTATTTGAGTACTTTCGCTAATATTTTCAGGTAATTCATCTTCGTTTTTAGAATAATAGCTTTTAGCTGCATTAACCATTATATCTTCTATTTCACTAAAACTTTTTTTATAGAAGAAATTATAATATATTAGTGATCCTATTACAGCACAGGTTATTATTGAAATAAAGACTATGCCAATTATTATTAAATTTTTTGTTCCTATTTTTTTAATATATTCATTTATAATTTCACTCATAATATCCGTCACTTACTGTAGAAATTATATCAGATTAAAGTCTATTTATCAATAATTTATAGTTATTTTATGATTAATAATTTATGATATTTATAGTATTTTATTTTAATTTTGTTTAATAATAATTACTTATGAATATTTGGAAGCTTTTTTACATATATTTTTTTGAAAGGATATGGTGATGATGAGACAGATAATACCATTTAAAAAAGAATTGTTGTTTAAGACTAAGATTAGTGAGATAACTTCTATTTCTTTAGAGCATACTCTTCGTTTGGTAGAGGATAATTTAGTTAGTGGTGAATTTCATATAAGTGGTGATTATAAGATGACAGAAGCATCTATAAATAGGGAGAAGTTTTATTTTACTTTACCGTTTGAAATAGATTTAGATGATGATTATATTGTTGATTCTGTTTCTATAGATATAGATAATTTTTATTATGAGGTTGTTAATGATGATTCTCTTCAGGTTAATATTGATGTTTTTGTAGATGGAGAAAAAAAGAAGATTATTCCTGAAGAAGTTGTTGTAGATAAGGAAGCAGTTGATTCTTTTACTGAAGAAGAAGTTAAAGATGTGGAAGAAGAACTCGTTAGAGATGTAAATTTGGGAAATTTAGAGTTAAAAGATGATAATATTGAAATTAGTACTGATGCTGATATAGATAGTAATAATAGTTTTATTGATGTTAGTAATAATATAGTGGATATTTCTTGTGATGATGAAAGAATCATAGTGACTGATGATACTTCTAATGATAGGCAAGATAGTGATAGTATTGATAATAATGTTAATAATAATAGGGAAGAGTTAGAAAAACAAGTTAATTATATAGAAGTGCCTAAGGTTTCACTAGAAGCCATTGAAGATAACTCTGTTGATAATGATGTTATTAATAATAATTTTAATTTTTTTAATACAGAGAATTTTGGAACTGACACTTATGTAACTTATTATGTTTATATTGTTAAAGAAGATGATACAATAAATAGTATAATGGATAAATTTAATGTTAGCAAAGAAGAAATTGCTAATTATAATGATATTAGTGATATTAAGAAGGGGACTAAATTAATTATTCCAACTTCTAATTCTAATGAATAGAGAAATTAGAGAGTTTTTTGATAAAGAAAGTATTGTTACAAAAAAGATTACTATAAAGAAAGATGTTAGAATAATTGATACTGGGCATGATAGATTTGTTATAAAGAAACGTGATAAAGATTTAGAAGATTTATTTAGATATTTAGAGTCTAGGTCATTTAATTATTTTCCAAAGATATTATATAAAACTGATAATTATGATATTTATGAATATGTAAATGATACTTCTATTCCTATAGAGGAGAAGGGTATTGATATTATTAAACTACTTACTATGTTACATAGTAAAACGACTTTTTATAAAGATGTAGATGAGGATTATTATAAGAAAATATATGAAGATATTAATTCTAGGATTAATTATTTAGAAAATTATTATAATGATATGGCTGAAATAATTGAGAGACAAGAGTATATGTCTCCTTCTAGTTATTTATTTATAAGAAATATAACTTTAGTTTTTCATGCTCTTAATTATTGCAGACATAATATAGAGAAGTGGTATAAAATTATTGATGAGAAGAAGAGAATTAGGATAGTTAATATTCATAATAATATTAGTTTAGATCATTATCTTTTAGATAATAGGCCTAATTTTATAAGTTGGAGACTTAGTAAGAGAGATATGCCTATATATGATTTAATTAAGTTTTATAAAAAGTATTATTTAGAACTTGATTTTTGTGAATTACTTAGAAATTATGAACTTGTTTATCCTATGTTATTAGAAGAGAAATTGTTGTTTTTTTGCTTGATATCCTTACCTGAGAAGTTAGAATTTAATGATAGTGAATATAATTTATGTCTTAGCGTAAAGAAGTTTTATGATTATTTAAATAATAGTGATAAATTTATTATGGATTATTTTCCGGAAAAAAATAAGAAACCTCATTAGTATAGTTTCTTATTTTTTTGTTTCAGGAAAATAGTCATTTTTGAAGTAATGAACGTTGTCATCTAATTTTTTTAATGTTTCAGTTGTTATTAGGAAATAGTTATCTCTAGTTATATTTTTTTCGCTTACAGGATCATCCCAAGTTAAGTCCAAGTGATACCAAGTACCATCTAGATAAACTAAATTCCAAATATGTTGATCATTACTTATTTTATAATTGATTATATTTAGTTCGTTTAAAAAAATTGCCATAGCATCTGAATATCCACTACATATTCCATAATGTTCTATTAAAACTCCATAAGCTGTATTAGATTTATATGTCTCATCATTTATATTTTTTGTTTTTAAAGTATCATAATCTGTTTCATTAATAATATAGTCATGTATAGTTTTTATTTTATCTTTAGTAGACATATTACTAGTTATATTTTTTTTAATTATTTTATTAACTGCTGTATCTATTTCTTCTTTCTCTTTTTCTGTATATGTATGTTCTATTTTTATTTCTATTACATTATCATTGAAATTAAAAGTTATACTATCAAAACTATTATATGGGTGAACGTAATTGTTTAATATACTCAGTAAGTCAATATCATTACTTATACTAGTCATATCGTTGTAGCATTCTGTATAACCTTTTCCACAATATTTTTCGGAGTAGGTTACTCCTGAGTTGATTGTATAATAGATAGCATTTATTATATCTTCTCTAGAATTTACTTCTGATTTAGTATAATTTTCTACATATTCAAAATTATCTTCTACGAAGAGACTATTTTCAGTAGTTTGTCCATATTTTCTTTCGACACTTCTAGATGTTAGAAGAAATTTTATATCACTTTTTAAAAATGTACATACGGTTATGAAGGTTATAACGAATGCTCCTACTGTTACGATAGCTTTTTGTCCAGAACTTAGTTTTTGCTTTTTTTCCATATCACACCAACCGATCTATTATAATATTTACTACAGAGGAACTATAAATTTTAATTTTTTAAGAATTAACTTATACTTAAATTATAATATAAACTTATATTTATATCAATAGATAAATTTAAATTTTAATTAAAAAAGAAGTAAAATTAATTTACTTCCATGTTATTTACTTTTATAGTTAGACGTGATTTTTCTCTATCAGCCTTATTTCTATGAATTAGTCCTTTTGATTTAGCATTATCAAGAGACTTAATAGCAGCTCTTAAATATTTTTCTGCTGCTTCTTTATCTCCTGCCATTATAGCCTTATCAGTGTTTTTAATAGCATTTTTGTATGTAGACTTTAGTTGTTGATGTGCTAAAGTTACTTTATTAATTTGTTTAATTTTTTTCTTAGCATTTGCTACATTTGCCATTTTTTCATCTCCTTCCAAATCAAGCTATATATCATTCTATCAAAAAAAGCTTAAAAAGGCAAATAAAATATGAAAAAAATGTAAAAAATATATTTAGGTGATTAATTTTATGAAAAACAGGATAGATTTATCTAAATATCAGGTAAGAACTGATTTGATTATTGAGAATATTGATAAGGACTTAAATAAGGATAATATTAATACTAAGGTTATTAATGATGATTTGAAAGTTACTACTATTAATGTTGATGATAAGTTAATGGGGAAACTTAATAAAAAAGTTGGAACTTATATTACGATTGAATTTGAGGATATAACCAATCATGAGGATAGGATAATGGTAGAAGAGTTGTTTGTTGAGCAAGTTAGATTACTTATAGATAAATTAGGAATTAGTGATGATGATACTTGTTTAGTTTTAGGACTTGGTAATAAGAATAGTACTGCTGATAGTTTGGGGCCTTTAGTTGTTGATAAAATTTTAGTTACTAGGCATTTGTTTGAGCTTGGGACTAATGTTAAAAAAGGAATTAGATCAGTTGCTGCTATTTCGCCTGGAGTAATGGCTACTACGGGTATTGAGACTTATGATGTTATTATTAGTATTATTGATAAGATAAAACCTAAGTTTCTTATTGTTATTGATTCATTGGCATCTTCTTCTATAGATAGAATAAATAAAACTATTCAACTTACTGATACTGGTATTCATCCAGGAAGTGGGGTTGGTAATAATAGACGAGAGATTAGTTTAGATACAATTGGTATTCCAGTTATTGCTATAGGAGTTCCTACTGTTGTTGAGAGTACAATTATAGTTAATGATACTATTAATTATTTATTTAAACATTTATCTTATATAAAGAATAATTATCAGATGAATAAGTTAATTTTTACGCATAATAAGGACTATTTAGATAATGTTAGTGATGATTTGTCTTTGGATGAGAAAAAAGAGATTAGTGGTATGTTAGGTGAACTTAGTGAGGAAGATAAGAGAAATTTGATTAACGAGGTTTTAACTAGTTTAGATTATAATATGATAGTTACACCAAAAGAGATAGATTTTTTAATTGATAATCTAGGAAAAGTGCTTGCTAAGGGAATTGATAAATCTCTTCATAAAGCTATTGAAAATTAAAATAATTGATGTTATAATAGCACCCAGTGAGGTGTTATTTATGAGTTACGATGAGGAAATATATAATTTAAAGAGGCATGGGGTTAAGGAAGGATTTGCTCCTATTGAAATTGATAAGAAGTTAGATGATATATTAGAGGAAATAGAACTAGGTTTTATACCTTATCAAGTATTGTTTGGTTTTAATATTAATAGAAGAAGGAAAATATTTGATAAAAATTTAGATGAACAATTGAAAAATCAATTAGAGATTGGTAGAAAGTTTATGGATGGTTATTTTGATTTACATGCAGTACAAGAAATTGATGAAAAAGATTGTGATAATCTTGCTAAAGAATTTAATGATAGGATAAAAGATAAAAAAATCGACGATATTACTAAATATAGATATTTGGTTAATGAAGTGAAAAAGTTAACAAAAGAAGTAAATCCATTTAATTTAAAAATTGATTTTATTAACTATTCTAGTGAAGGTTTTTCATCTTTCCTTAAAGAAATATATTTATATTTAGGTAATGAAAAATTGTTAAGTTATGATGATACAGGTTTTATTTTTTTAAAAATATTGTTTAATCTTGATAATATAGAGTATGATAAACTTTTTCCTTCTTATACCCATGAACTTGCTCATACTCAGTTAGAGAGTATTAAAGGTTCTTATGAATGTTATTATAATAGAGAGGTTATTTCTATTTTTTTAGAACTTGTTTCTGCTTTGGAAACTGATCCTAAAGGAGATATTTTACGCTGGGTAGAAAGGCGAATTCTAAATAATTTATTTAACAGTATTTATGCTTTAAAAAAATATAAATTTACAGTTAAGTATAAAGCTTCCTGTCATGTTGTATCTATTTTAGAAGCATTTAGATTATTTGAAGAGTATCAGAATAAATCTAATATATATGAAAAATTAGATGTAATGTATGGAATTCAAGATATATTTGATGGTAAAATTACAGTTGAGAATTTTTTGAAAAATAATGGGATTAATTTTTCAAACTCTAAGGATTTAGGACTTGTTAGGAGAAAAATAGATTCTGTGAAAGGCGGATATATATAATTAATTTAAAAAGTGTTAATATTATTAATTTTTTATTATAATCCTTACTTTGACAGTTCTTTTGTTTTAAGAAAATAATTAGTATAATCATAATATATTAAATTTGAATTTCTTTCAATTATTTTTTAATTATTAAATAACGATTTTATAATATCTGGAGGTAATTTTAAAATCAAATTGTCAAACTTTGGAAATTGATAAATCTCTTCATAAAGCTATTGAAAATTAAAATAATTGATGTTATAATAGCACCCAGTGAGGTGTTATTTATGAGTTACGATGAGGAAATATATAATTTAAAGAGGCATGGGGTTAAGGAAGGATTTGCTCCTATTGAAATTGATAAGAAGTTAGATGATATATTAGAGGAAATAGAACTAGGTTTTATACCTTATCAAGTATTGTTTGGTTTTAATATTAATAGAAGAAGGAAAATATTTGATAAAAATTTAGATGAACAATTGAAAAATCAATTAGAGATTGGTAGAAAGTTTATGGATGGTTATTTTGATTTACATGCAGTACAAGAAATTGATGAAAAAGATTGTGATAATCTTGCTAAAGAATTTAATGATAGGATAAAAGATAAAAAAATCGACGATATTACTAAATATAGATATTTGGTTAATGAAGTGAAAAAGTTAACAAAAGAAGTAAATCCATTTAATTTAAAAATTGATTTTATTAACTATTCTAGTGAAGGTTTTTCATCTTTCCTTAAAGAAATATATTTATATTTAGGTAATGAAAAATTGTTAAGTTATGATGATACAGGTTTTATTTTTTTAAAAATATTGTTTAATCTTGATAATATAGAGTATGATAAACTTTTTCCTTCTTATACCCATGAACTTGCTCATACTCAGTTAGAGAGTATTAAAGGTTCTTATGAATGTTATTATAATAGAGAGGTTATTTCTATTTTTTTAGAACTTGTTTCTGCTTTGGAAACTGATCCTAAAGGAGATATTTTACGCTGGGTAGAAAGGCGAATTCTAAATAATTTATTTAACAGTATTTATGCTTTAAAAAAATATAAATTTACAGTTAAGTATAAAGCTTCCTGTCATGTTGTATCTATTTTAGAAGCATTTAGATTATTTGAAGAGTATCAGAATAAATCTAATATATATGAAAAATTAGATGTAATGTATGGAATCCAAGATATATTTGATGGTAAAATTACAGTTGAGAATTTTTTAAAAAATAATGGGATTAATTTTTCAAACTCTAAGGATTTAGGACTTGTTAAGAAAAGAATAGATTTTGCGAAAGGAAGATATATGTGATTAATTTAAAGAAAGTGTTAATAGTATTAATTTTATTTTTTTGTGGTGGTGAATTTGTTTTTGCTGATGAAGTAGATTTAGATTGTAGTAATACATTAAGGAAAGGTAGTACTGGTACTAATGTAGAAATTTTACAAAAGAAGCTTAATGAATATATGGATTGTTCCTTAGAGACTGATGGTATTTTTGGGAATAAGACTTATGCTTGTGTTGTAAAATTTCAGGATAGATATAATTTGGATCCAGATGGGATTGTTGGTAAGAAGACTTGTAAGAAGTTAAATTCTAATTTAGAAATTATAGAGGATGAGAAGACTTCTATTAGTGATGGTAATTATATTGCTGTTACATCAGATAATGTTGATATAAGAAGAGGTATTAGTGAAGATACTAGAGTTGTAGAAGAGGCTTCTATGGGGGATATTTATTCTTATGAGAAAGTTGTAAATATTAATGGAGGTTCTTGGTATAAGTTAATTTTAGATGATGGTTATGGTTATATAAGTGTTGAGGATGCTGCTAAAAGATTTATTCTATTAGATATTAGTGAGCAAAGACTTATTTATTTTAAAAATAAGAAAGTTATATTAGATACTAATGTTGTTACTGGTCTTAAGGGGGAAAATGATACTCCAGATGGTCATTATACATTATATGTTTCAAATAAAGAGCTTGATAGAACTCTTAGAGGATATAATGATGATGGTTCTATTGATTATGAGAGTCCAGTAGATTATTGGATGCCATTTATTACTAGTAGAGGAATTGGTTTTCATGATGCTAGTTGGAGAAGTGAAGATGAATTTAATGATAGTACTTATATATATAATGGAAGTCATGGGTGTGTTAATATGAGACATGAAGATGCTAAACTATTATATAATAAGTTAAATAAAGATACTGATGTTATAGTTAAAGAGTAATTTTTTAGTAATTTTATAATAATAATTTATTCTTAGGTTATTGACAAAGGAATAAATTTTTATTATAATCATAATCGGTACATTTTACATTGGAATCTTAATGTATTGGGACCACGTTAAGGGACTAATGAATATAAAAAAATATATAAAAAGAGGAGATAATATGAAGACAACATTTATGCAAAAAAAGGAAGAAGTTGTACGTGATTGGTATGTTATAGATGCTAAGGATATACCTCTTGGTCGTGTTGCTTCTAAGGCTGCTATTATGTTACGTGGTAAACATAAAGCAACTTATACACCACATGTTGATTGTGGAGATAATATTATCATTATTAATGCTGATAAGGTATTATTAACTGGTAATAAGTTAGAAAAGAAAAAATATTATAATCATTCTAGATATGTTGGTGGTTTGAGAGAAAGAACAGCTCGTGAAATGAAAGAAAAATATCCAGAAGAGATGATGGAGAGAGCTATTAAAGGAATGCTTCCAAAAGGAAGATTAGGTAGACAAATGTATAAAAAATTACATGTTTATGCTGGAGAAAATCATCCACATACAGCACAACAACCTAAAGTAATAGAGTTAGGAGGAAATAAATAATGGCAGATAAAGGAAGAAAATTTTATGGAACTGGTAGAAGAAAGAGTTCATCTGCTAGAGTTACTCTTATACCTGGGTCTGGTAAGATTACTGTAAATGGTAGAGATGTTCATGAATATATGCCACATGAAGTTTTAGTAATGGATTTGATGCAACCATTAGAAATCACTAACAATCTTAATACATTTGATGTAATTGTTAATGTTCGTGGTGGTGGATATAGTGGACAAACTGGTGCTATTAGATTAGGAATTACTCGTGCTTTATTAGAGTATGATGCTGATAATGAAGGTGGAGAAGGTTCTTATAGAGCTATTTTGAAGAAGGCTGGTTTTATAACTAGAGATCCTAGACAAAAAGAAAGAAAGAAACCAGGATTAAAAGAAGCACGTCGTGCACCACAATTTTCAAAAAGATAATTTTATGGAAGGCATGTTGTATGCTTTCTTTTTTTATTAATTTTTTAAATTAATATAACTGCATTTATATGTTGTAATTATTAATATTTTTTTTGTTAAAGGTATGTATTTTAGTATTATACTAATTTATGGAAGTTGTATTTATAAATTTACAACTTCTTTTATTTATGGTAGAATTATTGTCAGGAAGAAGTGGTAGTATGAAGATTAAATATATTTTATTACATCAAGATGGAAAGGCTAGATATGGAACTTTAGAAACTAATCATGGTACTTTTGAAACTCCTATGTTTATGCCTGTAGGAACACAAGCTACTGTTAAAACTTTAGATGAGAGAGAATTAAAAGAAATAAATAGCGCTGTTATTCTTGCTAATACTTATCATTTATGGTTAAGACCTGGTGAAGACATTGTTAATAAAGCTGGTGGACTTCATAGCTTTATGAATTATGATAGGCCTATACTTACTGATAGTGGAGGCTTTCAAGTTTTTTCATTGGCAAAACCTAAAGATATAACAGAAGAGGGAGTTAAATTTAAAAGTCATTTAAATGGAGAAAACTTATTTTTAACTCCTGAGAAATCTATTGAAATACAAAATAAACTTGATAGTGATATTGCTATGAGTTTTGATGAATGTATTCCTTATCCTGCTACTTATGAATATGCTAAGAAGAGTACTGAGAGAACTTTGCGATGGGCTATTAGAGGTAAAAATGCATTTAATAATGATAATCAAAGTCTGTTTGGTATTGTTCAAGGGGGCGAATATGAAGATTTAAGATATTGGTCAGCTAAAGAATTGGTCAAATTAGATTTTGATGGTTATTCTATCGGGGGAACATCTGTTGGTGAAGATAAGGAAACTATGTATAAAATGATAGATTATGCTATTAAATATTTGCCTAGTGATAAGCCTAGATATTTAATGGGAGTAGGAGATCCTATTGATTTATTTGAAGGTGTTATGAGGGGTGTAGATATGTTTGATTGTGTTCATCCTACTAGGCTTGCTAGACATGGTCATGCTTTTACATTAGATGGTAAGATTAATATAAAAAATGCTAAATATAAAGAAGATTTTACTTCTATTGATGAAGAATGTGATTGTTATTGTTGTAAGAATTATACGAAAGCATATATTAGACATTTAATTGTTGCTAATGAAACTTTAGGACAAAGACTTTTATCTATTCATAATTTAAGATTTTTAATTAGAATTATGGAAAATATTAGAAAAAGTATACAAGATGATAGATTTTTGGAATATAAAGAAGAATTTATGAATAGATATAAAATTAAGTAAAAAATGTGTCAATTACATGGGTTACTAAATAATAGTTTGATATATTAATTTAAATATAGTATAATGATAGTATATTTGGAGGATTGATAATGTGAAGAAGTTTTTTAGCGGGTTGAAGGATATGGTAATGAGACATAAGCTTTTGTCTATGATATGTTTGTTAGCTTTTATAATTATTGTTGTATTATTTTATGTGTTTTTTAGTATAGTTATAGGTGGTGGAGATAAATATGGTAATAGGCTTGATGGTATAGAAGAAGTTGAATTATCAGATAGTAGACTTGATGATGTTGAGAAGACGGTTGCTGATAATGGTGAAGTTGAATCTGTTAAGGTTAGACTTCAAGGTAAGATAGTTTATTTTGATATTGTTTTTAATAAAGATACTTCTAAGGATAAAGCTAAGGAAATTGCTAATAAGACTTTGGATGAATTTGATGAAGATGAGAAGAAGTTTTATGATTTTGAGTATGTTTTAACACAAAATACAGAAGATAAGGAGAATGCTGGCTTTAAGATAACTGGTACTAAAGGACCAAAGACAGAAGGTATTAGTTTTATTAAGAGTTAGGTGATGATGATGAAAAATAAAAAGATTAATAGAGTAATAATGGGGAGTATTATATTAATCTTAGTATTGTTTTGTTTGATAGTTTTTATATTTAATTATACAAAAGATGATAGTAGTTTTAGTATAGTTGAGAAGAAATGGATAACTAGTAATGTTAATAATATAATAGATGTTAGTATTTATAATGATATTCCAGTATATGGATATAATGGTAGAGGTATTAGCTTTAGTTTTTTAGATGCTTTTACTGAAGATAATAATATAAAGTTTAATAAAATTTCTTATTATTCTAGTGATGATGTTGAATATAAGGATATGGCTTTTAGAGTACTTGAATCTAATGAAGCATTAAGTAGTAATGATATATTATTTTATGCTGATGATTATGTTGTTATTAGTAATGACTCTGATTTAGTTAGTTCTTTGGATGAAATTGATAATATTGGAATATTAAATAGTGATGAAGAGGTTATTAAGGACTATTTAGGTGATAAGAAATATGTTTCTTATGAAAATATAGATAGTTTGGTACGTGGATTAATAAATAAAGAAATTAATTATTTTATAGTGCCTAATGTTATGTATTCTAGACAAATACTAGCTAATGATTTGGATATTGTTTATCATATTAGTGATCTTACTAAGAAATATGTACTTAGAGTTAAAGATGATACTATGTATAATATTATGAAAAAGTATTATTATAAGTATATTAGTGAAGATTATATAGATGATTATAGTGATGAATATTTGGATATATATTTTTCTAGTACTAATACTAGCGATTTATTAAGAAAAAATTATAATTCTAAGATATATAAGTATGGTTATGTTATTAATATGCCATATGAAGATTATTCTAATAATAATTTTGTTGGAACTATTTCTAATTATTTAAGTGATTTTAGTAAGACTATTAATGTGGATATAGAAGTAGTTAGATATAATACTATAGATGATCTTAAAAATGCTTTAGTTAATGGTGATGTTGATTTTGCTCTTACTAATTTTGATTATCAAAATATAAATATGGATAATTATACTACTTTAGCGTTTACTAATGAAGACTATGTTGTTCTTAGTACAGAGAATAAAGTTATTACTACTTTAAAAGGACTTCGTAATGAAGATGTTTCAGTTGTTGGTAGTAGTAATTTACATTATTTATGTCTTTCTGAAGATATTAATCCAGTTGTATTTGATGATACTAATGATTTAATTAGAAATGTTAATGATGATAGTATTGTCCTTATAGATAAAGGTACTTATACGTATTATAAGAATGATAAATTAGCTGGCTATAAGGTTGTATATGAAGATACTATAGATGATGCCATTAAGTTTATTGTAAATAAAGATAATGAGACTTTTTATGATTTACTTAATTATTATGTTAGTAGTAGAGATTATAGAAATATAAGATATGACTATAATACTGATGTTATGATAGAGAATGATAATGATAGTTTGAGAAATGCTATTATTATCATAGTTGGTATTATTAGTGTTATAGTAGTTGCTTTAGTTATACATAATAGAAAAGTTAAGAGTATGGGATTAAGTAAGGAAGATAGAATTAAATATATTGATCTTATGACTTCTTTGAAGAATAGAAATTATTTGAATCACAATATATATAAATGGGACGATAATGTTATATTTCCTCAGTCTGTTATAGTATTTGATATTAATGGAGTAAAGGAAATAAATGATAAGTTCGGTAGAGAAGTTGGAGATGAAATAATTAAGAAAGTAGCTAGTATCCTTATTAATAATCAACTTGAGAATACTGAGATAATTAGAAGTGGGGGAGATGAGTTCTTAATATACATGGTTGGTTATGATAAAGATAGTGTAGTTGAATATTCTAAAAAATTATCTAGAGAGATGAAGAAAATACCTAATTCTACTGGTGCAGCAGTCGGTTATAGTATGATTTTAGATGAAGTTAAGAGTGTTGATGATGCTATAAATGAAGCTATAATAATGATGGAGAAGAGTAAAAGTAAAAACAGGTGATTATAATGAAAAAACTAGAGAAACAATTTAAGAGTTATATTAAGAAAGTTTGGAAGGCATTTAATAAGATGGAGATGAGAATTCTGCCTGGTAATGTTGCCTTCTTTTTTGTACTTGCTTTAATTCCTATTTTGACGATTACAATATTTATTGCTACATGTTTTTCTATTTCGATGAATACTATTGTTGATTTTATTAATGAAATATTTCCAGGAGAGGCTAGTAGTGTAATTATGGATTTTATTTCCGGAAAAGGTTTTGATACTAGTGTTGGAACGTTTAATATTATAGCGTTTGTTGTAGCTTCTAATGGTACTTATGCTGTTATTAATGCTTCTAACACTTTATATAAAATTACAGATAGTGATAAGTTAAAAGATAGGGTTAAGTCTATTACTTTATTGATGATTTTACTTATGTTAATTGTATTTTTATTACTTGTACCTGTTTTAGGTGGATGGTTTTTGTCTCTTTTTGAGAGTAGTAATATAGTAAATAATATTATACTTGTATATAAGATAGTTAAATGGCCGTTTACATTTTTTATGATTTTTGCAACTTTAAAATTAATATATACTATAGCACCTGGTAAGAGAATTCCAAGTAGTTCTACTACTTATGGAGCTTTATTTACTACGTTTTTTTGGACTTTGGCAACTGCAATATTTAGTTATTATTTAAGATATTTTGCTAATTATAATATAATTTATGGTAATTTATCTTCAATAATAATACTTATGATTTGGGTATATATAATTAGTTATGTTTTTGTTATGGGAATTGCTATAAATAGTGTTACTTTAAATGATAAAAGTTGATAATTTGTAATAGTGTTTAGGTAACTAAAAATTTACAATTCTATTGTTATAAATGAATTTGTATTTAAAATATTTACAAATTTTTCTTTTTTTTATATAATAAGTCATGGAGGCGTGTTGATATGGGAAGAGAACAGAGAAGAAAAGAAGCAAAGAAAGTTAGAAATAATAAAATTGCTAGAGATATAAATAATGATGATATGTTTAAAGCAACTACTATTCTTAAGATAGTTTTTGCTGTTATTATAATTTTATTAGTGCTTTATTATATATTGGCAGTGTTTGTTACTAAAGAGATAGATGTATCTGGTAATAAAGATAGTAGTAGTAATGAGATGGATAGTAGTTATAGTGTTAGTAATAAAATACTTGCTACTAATACATTTAGACAAGTTGATCAAGTTTATTATGTATATTATTATGATTTTGATGAAGAAAATGAAGATATTGCTAGTTTAGTTAATAATTTAACTGATTATAAGGTTTATCGCGTTGATACAGGAAGTAGTTTGAATAGTAATTATGTTACAGAAGATGAGTCTAATAAAGATGTTACGGATATTAGTAATTTAAAAGTTAAAAATCCTACTATTATTAAAATAGATAATGATCAAGTTGTAGAATATCATGAAGGTGTTGATGATATAACTTCATTTTTAAGTGAATAGGTGATGTATGAGAGTTGATTTATATATAGATTTTGATGGTGTTATATTAGATACTATGACGGACGCTTATAAGGAATATGAAGAATATAAGCGATCTGATGATATTAGTTCTAGAGAGTATTTTGAAAAGTTAGATTGGAATACTTTATTACAAGAAAGTGATCAGATTAATAATAGTATAAATAATATAAAAATGCTTATGGATAGTGGTTTATATAATGTTTCTGTATTAACACATGTAGTGTGTGAGGCTGAGATAGTTGCTAAGGTTAAGTTTTTAGGAGAAAAAATACCTGGTCTTAATGTTATAACAGTTGATAAGAGAAATAATAAATGTGACGTAGTTAATTGTGTTAATGCTGTATTAGTTGATGATTATATGGAAAATTTAGAATTGTGGGCTGCTAGAGGTGGTATAGCAATTAAATTTTCTGATAAAAATAAGAGAAGACAATTTATGACTATAGATAGTTTAGATGATTTAATTGATAAATATGATGATATTATTAGTTTAATAAAGATGTAAGTTTAATAAAAGTGTAGTTGTTATATTATAAAACCTTGTTTAATAAGAAAAATGGTGTTATAATTACTATAAGACATGGAAGGGAGGGATAGTATGTCAGTAGATGTCAAAGTAAGAGATAATAATATAGATAGTGCCCTTAAAGTTCTTAAGAATAAAGTTGGTCCTACCCTTTCTGCTGTTAAAGATAGAAAAGAATATAAAAAACCTGGAGTTAGAAGAAGAGAAGAACAAAAGAGGAATACTATTAATTCTATAAGAAATAATAAAAAGAATAATTCAAGAAAAAGTTATAGTAAAATGAGTAAGAAAAAATATGCTGCTTAGTCTGGAGGAATATAATGAGTTTAGTTTTAAAGATTAATGAAGATTTAAAGAGTGCTATGAAGGATAAAGATAAAGAGAAACTTAGTGTTATTAGAATGCTTAAGAGTGCTATACAACTTGCTAAAATAGATTTAGGGCATGAACCTAATGATGATGAGGTTGTTTCTATTATTTCTAAGCAAATTAAAATGCGTAAAGATTCAATAGCAGAGTTTTCTAAAGCTGGTAGAGATGATTTAGCTTCTCAATATCAAAATGAAATAGATGTATTAAATACATATATGCCTGAAGCATTATCTTTAGAAGAAGTTAATAATATAATTGATTCTGTTTTTGATGAAGTTAAGCCTGAAGGTATGAAACAGATGGGAATTATAATGAAAGAAGTATCTTCTAAAGTAAAGGGAAGATATGATATGAGCGAAGTTAGTAAGATGATAAAGGATAGATTAAGTAATATATAATTAAAATATAAAAGAAATAGAGTTAATCATTAATAGATTGCTCTATTTCTTTTATTTCTTTAGTAGATTTACCTGTTATTTTACTGATAAGTTCATAAGAAATTTTTTTCTTTAACATAGACTTTATTGTTTTTTATTAATGTTTCTTCTGTTCCATACCTAATACCTTCTTCATAGTAATTATAATATGTTCTCCATAATCTTTAGTTTTATTTTCAATATTTAATTAATAAAAAATAATATTCTTTTTACTTCCAATTTTATAATAGTTGCTGTATAATTAGATTAGAAATAGAGTAGGAGAAAGTGATAATGAAGAAAATGTTTGGTTACGCAAAAGTTAATTCGGGGGGGGGTCAAATACTATAAATATTTAGTATTAGGTCTATTTATATATGCAATATTAATTACGGGTGGTACTTATGCTTACTATTATAGTAGTTCAAGTAATAATAGTACTATTAATGGAGACTTAGCGTTAGCTAATGCTAACTTAACAGTAGAAAGAATAGTACCAGATAGTGGTA
>ERZ1643249.1601-NODE-1601-length-22579-cov-23.006127_pt1 | contig 22579 bp, 13 predicted proteins | sample MGYA00579263_ERZ1643249 | MGnify/ENA primary metagenome ERZ1643249 (study PRJEB29033, sample SAMEA4952264) | chicken gut metagenome | biome: Broiler Chicken; feature: Gastrointestinal Tract; material: Caecum | place: Ireland | collected 2018 | study: Broiler... | reverse complement strand
AAAAAAGAACTTGTTAGTCCAACTTCTCATAATATTTTTCTTCTCATAACACAGATTATCAGAAGCTTCTGATAAGTTATGCGCAACAACATTTCTTAGTTTCACAACATCTCGTAATATGTATACATCTTTATTTTCATCTAGCAAATTATATTCCTTAGTGTAAAAATCATAAAAATTAACCAATTCACCAAATGTAATAATTTCAAGAAATTCCCATATTGGTATATTTTCTAACTGTTTGTCTTTGTCAACATCATACTTAGAAAATATTTTTTGATAATATTCATTACCTACTTTGTTAAAAATACTATTATGAACTCTTTTAGGAAACTTTTCATCATTGAAACCTTTTGCTAAATACAAATTAACAATTCTATATCCATTCTCATCATCAATTTTCTCTACTGTATTTAATATTTTTATCTTTAAATAATGTTCAATATCAATAATCATTTTAAATAGTAGCACTCTAACTCTATAATCAATAATTGCCATATCTTTTAAATACGCAAAATCTAAATCTTGATATAAGCCTTCATACTTTCCAGCTGGAGAAGGATATTTTTGAAAGTTATGCTTATATGCAGTTACATTATAGTAATTATTATTATATTTTAAATAAATTTCTGTATCTTCTTCAGAGATGAAATTAAATTTTATATTTTTCCGTTTTAAATATGGAATCATTTCTGATATATTCATCATTGTTTTTAAAGAACTTATGTTTTTATCATGATTACTTATGTAGTCCACCTCCTTGTTTGTAAATATACTATATCATAATAATCTCTATTTACTATAAACATTTCATCAATTTTAATACTTTATTATAAAACACAATCTAAAATCGTATTTTAACTTATTCTTTAAAATAGATGTTGAATACCTATAGAAGAATTAATCAAAGATATTTAAAATGACACTTTCTAATTTCATGCCACAAAAATAGGAGCCACGAGGGCTCCGTTTCAGGGGGTAATTTTATTAGTGGTTATTTTATACTTTTTATTATATATTTCCTTTATTTTACTTATATCTTTATACCGATTTAAAATGATAAATACTGAAATATACTTTTAAAATTTAAAATATTGCCACCTAAATGCCACCTAAAAATAGTTTATCTTACTTGCAAAATGAATCATTGTAACTCAGTTCTTTTGTTCCAATATAAACATTGTTATTATTACAAGATATAATCGATAAATTATCAAATCTATATAGGGTTGCTACACCATCATCGAAATTTTGGATTTTTCTTGTTTCATTATTAGAAATAATATTATCAATAAACTCCACATTCTCTGATGTTAAAGTTTGAGAATATTGGACTCTATCAACTTTATCGATTTTTTCTATATAATTAGCTGTTTCTTCAATTAAATTTAAACTTTTTACTTTAACTTCAATAGTATCGGATAATGGGTTTCCATTTGATTCATTTAAAATTTCTGATATTCTATCAGAAGATTCTGACATTTCAGTTTTCCATTCCTCTTTTGATTTAAATATAGATGGTTTTACAATATTTTCGTAATTGTCAATTTTATCTTTAATTATATCAATTTCATCTTGTGATATATTGTTGTTTAAATATACCACAATAGTATTGTTTGAATTTAAAATTTCAAGATATTCAAAATAATCTTTTAATGTATTTATATCTAAAATATTTGAAGCATCATCTTGTTTTAAATTTATCTCGTTTAAACATACTAAATATATTTTTTGATTATTATACTCATAATATAATTTTTGTTCATCAGTACAATTACTAATTGTATCAGGCAATAAACTAAAATCGTGTTCAAGAAAATTTAAATTTACAATAGTTTCACTTCCACAACCAGTCAACATGAACATTAGGGTAAATATTATTAAAATTTTTTTCATCTTTTACCTTCCTTTTATTTTTTCATATTATTTTATTTATTTAAATCAATTCCATCAATACTTGTGTCATAAATCCATTGTTTTAAATCTCTATTATCTCCAGTTTCATAGAATTTAATCAATTTTTCATAGAATGTTGATTGGTTTTCTTGTGCTATTGTTATTATTCCACATCCGTTATCTATCATTATTTTATTAGCAAATAACATAGCAACTCTTTTATTACCATCTATAAACATTTGTCTTCTCATAATCCATAGCATTATTTCTATTGCTATTTCAGTTTTAGATTTATCATTTTGATTTAATAATTCTGCTAATTCTTCTTTAATCTGACTTTCGATAGGAAATGATGGTTTCCAAGTTGTTCCACCTATATTTACTGGTGTAGTTCTTATTCTTCCTAAATCTTGGTCTAGAACTAATTTATCAGCAGTTAATTTATGTAATTGGCATAATGCTTTATAGTCGTATTCAATCCCTTCATTTTCTAATATAAATTGCCATGAATACTTTAAGTTATTTATTGCAATAATTTTATCAACTGTAAGACCATTTACAACACCACCATCATAAATAGTTTGTGTTTCAGGATATGTTACACCAATTCCTTCTAAATTAGCACTTTTCCATATATAATCAACTATATTTCTTTTTGCAATAAATATATTTTGTTCTCTTGTTAAATTAAATTTATTTTCCATTTTGTTTTCCTCCTTTTATATTACGACAGGAACGACGGCAAAATTTGGGTGGATAGCACCTATTTTTTCGTGTCGTTGGTGTCATTAATCTACAATATCACTTACTTTAATATTATAATATTCTGCTAATTGCTTAACTACATCATTATTAAACTTTCTTTTACCATTTTCATATTTATTGTATGTAGATTTATCTACTTCTAGATATTTAGCAATTTCATCTTGAGTTTTATTATTATCTAATCGTAATTTTTTAACTCTTAATCTTACTTTATTTTGTATCTTTTTTTCTTCTGCTTCAAAATATTCTTTCATAGCATTTGGATTACCTAAATCTAATGCAATATATTTTTCTTTATCGTTAGCAACAGCAGTTGAATATCTTAATAATTGTTGTTGCTCTTTTGTAGTTAATTCAGGCATATCTTCAAAAAAATAATTAGTAGATACTTTATAGAATTTTGCTAAATCTCTTAATATTTGTAATGGAATTGTTCTGTTACCTATTTCATAATCCTTATAAGTATTTCTATTAACACCAATAACTTGGCAAATTTCTTTTTGAGATAAATTAAACTTTGCTCTTAATTCAGCCATATGCTTTCCAATAACAATATTAATTGTATCTTTTTCTTTATTTCTCATAGAAAGCCTCCTTTTCGTATTTAATTATATCATATATGGTGCAATTTGTCTATTTTTATTCAAAAATATACAAAATTATTTTTAGGTGTTGACAAAATACACCAAAAGTGTTATATTGTATTTGTCGGGTGCAAATTGGCACTTTTAAATTAGTTGACTAGTTGACAATTTACACCTAATTAGTTCTTTGAAAATCTAGTAGTGTTGGAAATTCCCGATATGCTGACACTTAAAACAAATGCAAGGGTAAATATCTCTATTGGCACGAGAGTTGTGGATAATCTAAAATCCTCCTTAGATATATGGCTAATTACTATATATACATCCTTAAAGGGAGTTGTTGGTAATATTAAAACCATCCATAGATAGGTTGCTATAAAAATAGTATCTATAAAATAAATAAAAAGAAAGTGAGGTTGATATATGAACGCAAAAGAAACATTAGAATTAATATCAAAACAATGGTGTGACCTTAATGATTTAAGAAAACTTACTGGATTAGGTAAAAATAGTGCTTCTAAATTAAAAACTGAAATTAGAGGCGACTTAATAAATAAAGGTTACTATATACCAAGTAAACTACTTCCTATGAATGAAGTTGTTAGTTATTTAAAAATAAATGTTAGTTATCTTCAAAAAATGGCTAAAGAATTAGCAAATTAGAAAGGAGATGATTGAATGAAAACAATAACCGAAATGAAAAAAAATTTCATAAAAAAAGATTTCATAGTAGATAATCTAATGAAATCCAAAGGGTTATATTGTTTAGTTGCTAGACCAAAAGTTGGTAAGTCGTTGTTAGCGCTTCAGTTTGCCAACTCTATTGCAACTGGAACAACATTTTTAGGATTTAATACAAATCCCTCTCCTGTCTTATATATTAGCACAGAAATGGATTCTATACAATTAGTTGATAGAATAATTAAAATGGATTTACAACTTGATGATGATAACTTCTTCTTAATAGAACAAGAACCAGGTCAAAGAAAATTAAACTTATTAGATTTACAATTAGAGTTTCAAGAGTTTGCTTTAGAGAAAAATGGTAAATTCGTAATAATAGATATGTTCTCTGGAATAGATACTAACTCTAATTATGATTTATCTAATTATCAAGATATGGGACAAGTAGTTCTACCTAAATTTAGAGAGTTATGTCAAAAATATGGACTTACAATGCTTTTAGTTCATCATTTAAATAAAAGTAATTCTACTCTAGGTAGCACTGCTATTGATGGTTCTGTTGATGGAATTATTACATTAAAACAAGATGTAAATATTAAAAATAAAATAATATTTAACTATGAAAGTAGAGATTATGAGGGACAAGATTTTATTCTAAAAAGAAATGATAACTTAACATTTGAAATATCAAAATTAGAATGTGAAGATTTACATCCATATCTAATTATGTTTCTAAATTATGCTATTAGAAAAATTGAATTTGATTTTACTTGTAGTCAAATAACAAGTGCATTAAATATAACTATGTCACCATCTGTATTTGGTAAATTATTAAGTAATAACATAGATAATTTAGAAAAAGAAGGACTTCATATTACAAAAAGTCGTGGTAAAGAAAGAATGTATCATGCAAAATATGAAGAACCGATTGTTGAAAACGAATAAGTTTTCAACATAGTTTTTGATAACTTTTTTTCTAAAAAGTTACATAAGTAAAAAATGAGTGTGGCACGTTCTGACCTGTAAGGTTGGAAGTGGCGATAACGAATATTTTTACAATTATTAAAACTAGATTTTAATAATTCTATTAAATAATAAGTATCTAGTAGATAGTTATTATTTAATCTTGTTTATAGCTTTTGCCTTTAATTTATCATTGGCATTAGCTTAAACAAGTAAGGGGTTTTTAGGGAACTCCCTAAACTCACGATTTGGGCTATGCCCTAGTGAGATAGGTCTTAAAAGACCTCTTCTAAAGAAAGGAGGACAAATTATTGTATGATGGCAAACAAGTTGTAAGGGTTGAGAATAATTATAAACAAAAAGATTTATATAATATCGGTGTAGAAATGAATGGTAGAAAAGGTACTGGAAATTATGATAAAGAAAGAAAACAATTCAATATTGAATATGTATCTTTAAATGAAAGAAATTTATATCAAGAAGTAAAACAAACTTTAAAAAGAAGAAATATAGAATATTTAAACAAACCAAATACAAATATGTTAAATGGTATTACATTCTCAAGCGGGCCTGAATTTTTTGAAACACTTGGAATGAAATTTGTTGATAGTGGTAGAACTTATAGATCTGGAGATAAGGAAGGACAAGCAGTAAAAATACCTTATATTAAATCTAAAGAAGATATACCACCAGCAGTTACCTACTATTTTGATTGTTGTATGGAATATCTAAAAGATTTTGTTGGAGAAGAAAATATAATTTTAGCACAAGTTCATTACGATGAAGATACACCTCATCTACAAGCATATTTCATCCCATTTGTTAATGAAGTAGAAAGAAAATGTTATGTAAAAGATAAAGATGGAAATGTAGTTAAAGAAGAATATACAAACAAAAAAGGAGAAATTACTAAAGTACCAAAACTATTAAGAGATGATAAAGGTAAAATTGTTTATGAAACAGTTAAAGGTAAATTTTTAAATAACGATTGGTTTTGGAAAACACGTGGTGGATTATATTCATTTGCTAAAATGCAAGATTCATTTAATGAATTTATTACTAAAAAAGGATTTAATCTATATCGTGGAGATATTGGTAGTAACAAAGAAAATCAAACTAAAATAGAATATCAAATTAAGGAAAAACAAGCCGAATTAGAGGCATTAAACAAAGAAAAGGAAAATACCCTAGAGATTCTAGAAAACTCCAAAAATGCCTTATTAAATGCCAATAAATCGGTAGATAAAGATATACTTAACCCTAAAAAATCTATTGTTGGTTATAACTCAAATGATGTAGAAAAAATTATTGATTATTCAAAGAATTTAGAGAAAGTAAATATTATACAATCTAATGAGATAACTACTAAAGATATGACTATTAAAAAGTTAACTAAAGAAAATGAAACTTTTAGAAATAACAAAGAACTCAAAAAAAGAAATGATTTAATTAAAGAACAAAAAGCCACTATTGATAGCCAAACAAAAGAAATAAAAAGATTAAATGGATTAGTTGAAATTTTGAATAATAGTATTACTACTCTAAAGCAAAATCTAGAAAAAGAAATTACTAAATGGAAAAACCTATTTAATAAAATGTGTGAAGCATTTGATAAATTTCTTGGAAGAGAACCTAGTGATTATTATGAAGATTATGAAGATTCAGCAGATTCAATTATATATGATTATTATGATAAAGATAATGACAAAGACGATTTTGAAATTGGAATATAGAAAGGATGTGATATTTTGTCTGTTAATCAATTAAAACCTAAAGACTGGACCAAAGATGGTCGTAAATGGATTTTTCAAACTAGATATACTGATTTAAGTGGAAATGTTAAGAAATATAAATCAAAAAAATATCATACTAAAAAGGAAGCTCAAGAAGCAGAAAGAGTTTTCTTTTTAGAACTTGATAAATATAGACCTGATAATGATATGACATTTAGAGAATTATATCTAGTTTTTTATGAATATCAAAAAGATAAAGTTAAAGAAACTACTCTTCACACATATTTAGATAGAATGAGATATATGCAATATTTAGATAATATTAAAGTTAAAGATTTCAACTTACAACATTATGAAATGTGGCGTAAAAAAATATTAGAATGTAAATTATCTACTAGAACAAGAAATTATATATATAAATTTTTAAAAACTATAATGAATTTTGGAACAAAATGGTATGGACTTAATTTTAATAATATATACCCTAAAATGACTAACTTCACAGATCCAAATGAAAGAAAAAAAGAAATGGAATTTTGGACTTATGAAGAATTTAACAAGTTTATTTCAGTAGAAGATAATTTTATGTATAAAACATTCTTTAAAGTATTATATTTCTGTGGACTTCGTAAAGGAGAAGCTAGAGCATTAGATTGGAAAGATATAGATTTTATAAACAATACCTTAACTATTAGAAAAGGATTATCTGATAATATAAATGGTAAAAGATATATAATATCTAGCCCTAAAACATTAAATAGTAATAGAACATTACCCTTACCTAAAGACTTAATAAGTGATTTAAAGACATTAAAACAAAGTGCTATGAAATATAAAAATTTTAAAGAAGAATGGTTCATATTTGGAAATGAACTTCCTCTTGGAGATGATGCCATTAGAAGAAGAAAAAATAATAATTGTAAACTAGCAGGAGTTAAACAAATTAGACTACACGATTTTAGACATTCATGTGCTAGTTTATTAATTAATAATGGTGCAGATATAACACTTGTTGCTAAATATTTAGGACACACAAAAATTGATGAAACTTTAAATACTTATTCACATATGTTTAGTAATAAATTAAATAATATAATTGGACTTATAGACAATCTAAATGAAGAATCTAAAAAAGACTATAATAATGATATTGATGATGATTACGATTATAATTCCAATAAAGAAGATGATTTTGAATTAAGCATATAACCAAAAATACTGGAGCTACGACTATGTAGTTCCAGTATTTTTTATTTATTATTAAATTCTACTGATACAATAAAATCAGAATATTTACCATTATCAACGACATCAATTTTAAACATACAATCATTTTCTTCAAAAATTCTTTTTGCCATTTCTAAGCCTAATCCAGTTCCCTTAGTAATAGTATTTTTCCCACGATAACCTCTAGTTCCTAAAAATTGAATTTCATCTTTTTCTATTTTTTGACCTATATTTTTTATTATAACCTTTGTCGTTCTTTCATCCTCAGCAAATGTAATATATACTTTTTCTCTTGGTAATGAATGTTTTACAGCATTTTCTAACAATATATATAAACCTAAATAGGTATATTTCGTAATTAATGTAGCATTGTTTTGTATTGGAGATAAGTCAAAAACTATATCTTTTTTTCTTGCCTGATATTTTAATAGTAATACTAATTTCATTAATATTGGATGTAGTTTTTTTGTAAATTTTTCACTTTTATATGATTCTATTTCATTTAAAATATCTAATCTATAATTTAATAGTTCATACATAGATAATAACGATTTTGCAGACTCACTATTTTCACTTAATTCCTTATTTTCACTTTTAAACTCTTCACTCATTGAATTAAATTGTGCACCCATATTTCTTAAATCATGTATGCAATCTCTTAAAGTTATATTATTCATTTCTACTTCTTCAATATCATTAATATAATCTACAATAAATTCTTCATTATATATTTGAAATTCATTAACTTTTTGATTATATTTTTCAATATTTGTTTTTACTTGTTTATATTGGTCACCATTTAAAATTAAACAAGTATATATTTTACCTCTTCCACAATAAGTATTAAAACCATATGGACATTTATGTAAACCTGATACATTTTCACATTTTTTATAATGTTCTAAACATTTCTTCTCAGATAAATACTTATTACAAACATTTGGTATTTTATTAGGATTGTTGCATATTAAACTCTTTTTTGTTTTATCATAAATTACTAAACTATTCATTGAATTACCCATTTTTAATATTTAAATATAAAGTTATAACTTCAACTATTCCATTAACTATAGCAACACCATCACTTATACTAATACCTTTGCTTATTTTCTTTATGTCATTAATATAGCCTTTCTTGTCCTTGAAGGATTTAACATAATAATGTTCTAATTCACAAACTGTTTTTGTACTAACACCTTGCAATAATAATTTTCTTCTTGCTTCTTTCCAGTATTCAACTGGATCTGATAACTTTTTTATATATTTATCTATTAAAGCTGTCAAATCAGAAATTTGAATATTTTTTGCTATTGTTTCATCAACCCATTTTCCAAACTCATGCATGTCTAAATATTGCTGTTTAGCACTAAAAATAATAACCTTATCAGGATATGTACTTTTGATTATTTTAGCTAAAGCAGCACCCTGATACTTTTCATCAATTTCTTTTCCAATTCCATTTATATCACAAAAGATAATATCATATTTTTCATAATCATCTATTTGTGTATACTCGTATTGTTTACTTACATCTAGAAAGCCAATTCTTTTAAGTGGTTCTATATCAAAACCCTCATCATCAATAAACAATATCTTTATGTTTTTTCTGTCTTTTAATGATACATTATCTATAGTAACTTTGTTATTTTCTAAATAATCAATAGTTAACATTTTACTCGTTCTTAAACATCCTAGCATAATTACCTCCTGAAGATTTTTAACTAATAATATTATACCAAATTAAACTGAGTTTGTCTTTGGATTTACTAATAAACTTGTAGTTTTTTAATAAAAAAACGAACAAAACGCCACCTAATTGCCACCTAGAGCAATATTAGACACTCACAACCATTATAAACAAACAAAAATGGAGCGCTATGCGCTCCTTCAGGGGGTTTTGGTTGAATCGCTCTCACACTTTAGTCGTAAGAGCTACGTGAAATATATTTTCTATACTCCACGTACTTTAATCATAATATGTAAATCAAAAAATGTCAATTTGTAAATTGAATTTTTTTTACACTTTTAGTTGTCATTAATTTCAGAAAGTAATTTTTGCTTTAACGGTTCTGTATCAAAATCCTTATTTAATAAGTATTCGCGTGAATCGTCTCTCGCTTGAACCAAAATTTTGTAGTCACTTTTGACATTTGCAATTTTAAATGCCATATCACCACTTTGTTTGGTTCCAAATAAATCTCCATGACCACGAAGCTTAAAATCTTCTTCCGCAATGACGAAGCCATCACTCGTTTCTTCCATGATTTGTAAGCGTTTTGTGTCACTATTGCTAATCAAAACACAAGTAGATTCAGCATCTCCTCTACCGACACGGCCACGCAACTGATGAAGTGTAGAAAGTCCAAAACGGTTCGCATCGAAGATGACCATCATCGTTGCATTCGGTACATCGACGCCAACTTCGATGACTGTCGTAGAAATCAAAATGTGAATATGATTTTGTTGGAACTCCTTCATAATCGTCTCTTTTTGAAGTGCTCCCATCTTACCATGAACCAGTCCAATCTTAAAATGAGACCCAAACGCAAGTGTAAACTTATCACGTAGTTCATTGACAGTTGTCAAGTCCGAGTTGTCACTTTCTTCGATGAGCGGCGCAATGACGTAAATCTGATGTCCCTTCTTTAATTCTTCTAACATCATCGTCAAGACATCTTTAATTTCACTCTCTGATTTCACGTATGTTTTGACCGGTTTTCTACCCTTCGGCATCTCTTTGATAATAGAAACATCCATATCTCCATAAAGAGTCAATGCATACGTTCTAGGAATTGGTGTTGCACTCATATAAAGGACATCGGGACGAAGACCTTTATTCTTCAAATTTGCTCGTTGATTGACCCCAAATCGATGTTGTTCGTCAGTGATAACAAGACCCAAATTTTGATAATGAACATCATCTTGAATCAAAGCATGAGTTCCCACTGCAATCGAAACTTCTCCTGACTCTAATTGATCATAAATAACTTGCTTTTCTTTCTTTGTCATCGAACCTGTCAAAAGCACAACGCGAATACCAGTATCTTTTAAAATATTGCAAACGTTGTCATAATGTTGTTTTGCTAAAATCTCGGTTGGAGCCATCAAAGCACTCTGATATCCAGATAAGTAGTTTGCATACATCGCAATGATAGAAACGATTGTCTTACCAGAGCCAACATCTCCTTGAATGATACGATTCATTCTCTTCGAAGCATTTAGATCATCCACGACTTCCCAAACAGTCTTCAATTGGTCTCCCGTCAAAGAAAATGGTAAAGTATCGATAAACTTCTGTACATCGTCCTTTTGAATATCTCTAGCAAGTCCCGCCTTCTCTTGATGATTTTGCTCTCTCAAATAGTTAATTTTAAACATGAATGCAAACAGCTCTTCATATTTCAAACGAATCTGTGCCTCTTTTAATTTCTCGATAGAAGGTGGATTATGTAAAATATTCAAAGCCGTCTTTTTATTAGAAAAATGATATTTATCACAAATATAAGTTGGAATGTAATCCGGTACCTCACTACCGTATTGCATTAATGCCTGATTGATATAAGTAGACAAGTTCTTACTCGTAAGTCCTGTCGTCGAGTGATATACTGGTTCAATCTTCTCCTGATTGGTCAAAAGTCCAAACTTAATATCAGAAGCAGTAACGACATTCTTCGTCCGGTCGAACTTTCCTAATACGATGACGTTCGTTCCAATCAATAAAGACGGTTTCAAGAATGCTCGGTTGAAAATAGAAACTCCAACAACTCCTGAAGAACTGACGAGACGAAAGTTCAACTTATTTAATCCGCCTCGAAAGCGAAGAAGAATTGGAACACTTTCTACTTTTCCATCGATGACAACCTTTTCACCGTCAGGAACTGTTTTTAAATCCGTTCTCTTTAAAATATCGTATCGGAATGGATAATGAGTCACTAAATCCTCGACCGTATTGATGTCGATTTTCTTAAGTAACGCTACTGTCTTTGGGCCGATTCCCTTTACCTCTTCAACCGTTTCCATTATACCACGCCCTTTTCTTTGCATATTATAGCACAAAATTCAATTTTTCGAAAGAAAAACTTTGAATTTGAAAGAAAAAGTTGTCAAAATTTGGAAACAAAAGTTTTTAAAAATTCCACAAAAAAATGTTGACAAAACAAACCTTTTCGGTTAGTATAAGACATACCAATTCACTTAAAGCGAATTGGTGCTAGTATCACACTAGCCAACCCCTTTTTATTCTTTTTAGGAGGCTGCCCTCAGGGGGTGTAGCCTCTATTTTTTTCCCTCAAACGAAAAGATTGAAGGTTGTAACCTTCAATCTTCTTTTTTTATTCAGATTTTTCTTCTGGATTCGTAAGTGCTTGTAAGCGTTCATAATAATGATAACGTTCCATCGCATGTTCTTTATTTTCTTTTATCAATTCCTCACAATGTTCTGGATTGATACTACGTAACATCCGGTAACGATCTTCGCCATTGACAAAGCCGATGTATTGATCAAAGTCGGCTTTGCTATCTAAGATGAACTTACCATCACTCGGATTTCTATGGAACAATGGGAAGTATCCAGACATCGTTGCAAGACGTTCTTCTTGAATCGAATTGTCCATTCCTTTTAAAATACCGTGAGAAATACATGGTGAGTATGCAATGATGATAGAAGGTCCATCGTATGCTTCTGCTTCCATCAATGTCTTAATGGCATGTTGTTGATTGCCACCAAGTGAGATAGCACCAACATAGACATGTGGATAAGTGACAGCAATCGCAGCCAAATCTTTTTTAGCAATAACTTTACCATTGGCAGCAAATTTTGCAATAGCACCTGTTCTCGTAGACTTAGAAGATTGCCCACCTGTGTTCGAATAAACTTCCGTATCTAATACCAAAATATTGACATTTTGATGATTTGCTAAAACGTGATCGATACCACCGTAACCGATGTCGTATGCCCAACCATCTCCTCCAACAATCCAGAAAGATTTCTTTTTGATGAATTCTTTCATCTCTTTTAAACCTGGAATCTTGGTATTGTCAACGATATCGTACAATGCTTGTGCACTTTCTGTATCGAAGTGATCGATGTAGTTTTGATAGACTTCTACTTCTGACTTTGGCACCAATGAAATGTTCTTAGCAATCGTATCTTTGATGTTTTCTTTCATCGTTGTATCAGCAACACTCATACCGAATCCAAATTCAGCATTATCTTCAAATAGAGAGTTAACCCACGGAACTGCATATGGCATTGCCGGAGCACTTGCACCGTAAATAGAAGAGCAACCTGTCGCATTGGCAATTACCATATTATCTCCAAATAATTGGGTAATTAATTTTAAGTATGGAGTTTCACCACAACCAGCACAGGCACCAGAGAATTCAAATTTTGGTTTGACAAACTGACTACCTTTCACTGTCTTCTTAGGCAGTACTTTCTTTTCGCTGACATGATTGTATAAATAGTTGAAGGCTTCTACTTTATCTTTTTCATCCATACTGATGGCTTCCATAATCAAAGCCTTTTCACCTTTTTTACCAGGGCAAACATTGACACAAGACTTACATCCTGTACAATCCTTAACACTAATTCCAATCGTAAACATCAAATTTTGATTTGGAATATTAGCAGGAATTAAATTTTTCTTAACAGATTCCGGTGCATTTTGAACTTCTTCTTCGTTTAATAAGAATGGACGAATGACACCGTGTGGACAAACAAGAGAACATTGATTACACATGATACAATTCTCTGGAATCCACTTTGGAGCCATATCGCTAGCACCACGTTTTTCAAGTCTTGTCGTGCCTGCTTCAAAAGTACCATCCGTAGTATCTTTAAATGCACTGACTGGAAGAGAATCTCCTAGCCTTCTATCAATCATAGCAAACAAAGAATGATCTTTTTCTTCTTCATGACCAGAAAGATCTAAATCATTGTAATCTAAGACATGTAAATCTTCCAAAGCCTTGTCGATAGCAGCAATGTTTTTCTCTGCAATTTGGTTTCCTTTTTTATCGAATTTCTTATGAATTCCTTCTTTGATATGTTCTTTAGCAAAATCAAAATCGATTAACTTCGTTACTTTGAAAATAACAGTTTCCATAATGGCACTGATTTTACGACCTAGACCAACCGATTCTGCAATCTTCTCAGCATCCAAATAGTAGATTTTAATATTGCGATTCTTTAAGATTTCTTTATCATGATCCGTTAAAGCATCGTTTAACTCATCTGCATTCTTAGTCGTGTTGATTAAGAAAATACCATGATTTTTAATTTTATTTAACATCTCGTACTTTTGTAAATAAGAGTCCTTTGTCAAAACGACAACATCCGGATTTTCAACATAGTACGTTGAACGAATTGGTTCTTTCCCGAATCGTAAATGGCCGATCGTAACGCCACCACTCTTCTTAGAGTCATATTGGAAATATCCTTGTACGAAAGCATTCGTATAACCACCGGTAATCTTCATGATATCTTTTCCAGCAGACACCATTCCGTCAGAACCGTATCCGTATACTAAGAATCCTACTGATTGTGTACGAATATGTAAATCTTCATATGGTAAACTACGTGCCGTAACATCGTCTTCAATTCCAATTGTAAAGCCGTTGAACTTATCATCTCTCATTAAAAAGTCGTAAACAGCCTTAATCATACCTGGTGTCGTATTCTTACTAGATAAACCGTATCTACCACCAACGACAGAGATTTTCTTATTAGATTCTTTCAAAACAGCACAAACGTCTAAGAACAAAGGTTCTCCAGAAGCACCCGCTTCTTTTGTACGATCTAATACAGCAATATCCGTAACACTCTCCGGTAAAACAGATAAGAAATGTTTCGTAGAGAACGGTCTATAAAGATGAACTTCGATTAATCCGACATTCTCTCCTCTTTCATTTAAGTAGTCGACCGTTTCTTTAACCGTTTCACAAACACTACCCATAGCTACGATAACACGAGTTGCACTAGCACTACCATAGTAATTAAATGGTTTATAACTTCTACCAGTAATGGCACTGATATCGTTCATGTATTTTGCAACAACATCAGGAAGTGCATCGTAATATTTATTTCTAGACTCTGCAATTTGGAAATAAATATCATCGTTTTGATTCGTTCCTTTTGTAACCGGATGATCAGGATTTAACGCTCTACTTCTAAATCCTTTCAAAGCATCTTGATCAATTAAATCTTTTACTTTATCAAAATCTAACATTTCGATTTTTTGAAGTTCATGACTGGTACGGAATCCATCAAAGAAATTTAAAAATGGAACCTTACCAGAAATTGCAGATAAATAAGCAACGGAAGTTAAATCCATCACTTGTTGAACAGAAGAACTTGCTAAAATGGCAAATCCAGTCGCACGAGTTGCATAAATATCTTGATGATCTCCAAAAATAGAAAGTGCATGGGTAGCCAAACTTCTTGCTGCAACGTTAATGACACAAGGAAGTTGTTCCCCCGCAATCTTATACATATTAGGAATCATAAGTAACAAACCTTGACTAGCTGTATAAGTACTAGTCAAACATCCATTTAGTAAAGAACCATGGACCATTCCGGCTGCTCCTGCTTCACTTTGCATTTCGATAATGTTAACTGGATGCCCAAAGAAATTTAATTTTCCACTCTTAGCCCAAGAGTCCGTTAACTCCGCCATAGGAGAAGACGGTGTAATCGGATAAATTCCTGCTACATCTGTAAACATATAAGCAACGCGCGCACAAGCTTCATTGCCATCCATGATTTTATATTCCATAAAAATACCCTCCATATTCTAATCTATATTCATTATAGAACAAAACCAATAAAAAGTAAAAAAAAGATGTCACAATTGACATCCTTTTAGACAAATCAAACATCTTTATCTTCTTTTTGGTAATAAAAAGTCAAAAGCCGATGTATCAGTCGCATCTTGATAACCCAAAATATCTTCCGAATAAGTATCATCATGATGATATCTTTGTAATGAATTCCAAGCTTGAGCAACTCGCTCCTCTTCTTCTTGTTCATGAGCACGATCTTTTACAAATTCAATTGTATCTTGAGTTCCACAAATTTTGTCATTAGATTGAACTCCATATTTTTTTACATAAGCAATAAAATCTAGTAACGAGTCATTGGTCATATCAACCGTATCATCAAACAAATCGACAGCACTCAAAATAAACTCTTGCTCCGTTCCATTTAAATCATTAAAAATATCATCAATATAGCGCCTTTTATCATATGAAACACCATCGCGAATCGAAACAATCAAATCGCGGTCATGGTCAACTGGGTTTCCATAGCAATCATTTCCATTCAAATCGTATGCTTGCAATGTTAAACGATGAATTCCATTTACATCGAAACCATTTTCATCATAACGATTTTGACGGCCATGATAATATCCATTTTTAGAAAAACCACGTTGATCAAGACGATCAATATTATATCCTTCAGAATCATATTTAGAACCAGTATTAACCCAAGTCTTTTCGCCTCGTGGCGTAGTTTTCAATACGTAATAATCTCCATCTCTATTAAAATGATTACGATTCAAAAAAGTACCTGTCGTCCGGTGAATCCCATAATAATCAAAACCATATCGATCATATACCTCAAGCGAAGCATCTGGTTTACGATACAGATGACGAACAGTGAAACCATGTTTATCTACAACATGCTTAGTTTCTTCGTTAACACCAGTTTGTGACCATCCATCATTATCATATTTAGAACCGCTATTAACATAAGTTCCTGTTTTATCATCCAACTTATAATAATATCCATCCCAATCAAATGAATCAGGATCCAAATTTGTACCAGTGCTTTGATGAATACCATGAGAATTAAATCCTAATGAGTTATATTCAAATTTACGTCCATGATAAAGGAACATACCGTTAGCATCAAAACCACGTTCATCCACTTTAGAATAACCGCTAGGTAATAATTTAAATTTATCGATAGTCCAACCTTTATTATCGAAGTATTGTCCAGTATTTTCATATGTACCATCTTCACGTTTTCGATGCCAAAAACCATCCTGATCAAAACCATTCAAATCTACTTTCGTTCCCGTAATACGGTGGACACCATCTGCATTAAAACCATGAATATCATATCCACAACGATATTGACTCATCGGTGTTTTTGCATATTCCAGTGTACCAAACTGCATTTTTGTAAAACAGCCATTTTCAAACGGAGCTTTCGGCGCATGATATCTTTTTTTCTCATCAAAACCATGATCATCTACAAAATCCCAAAATGGAGCTCCATATACATCATGTCGTATAGTCCTAGAATAAGCATCCCAACCTCTATCATTTACTTTTTGATTCGTTTTTACGATATTTCCATTTTCATCTTTGCGATACCAAAAACCATCTCGATCAAAACCGCGCAAATCATATACTTGACCAGTATCCTTATGAATTCCACCAAATGAAAATCCACGTTTATCATAAAGATTTCTCCTAATAATTTGACCATTCGCACCTCTAACAAGAAAATATCCATCAAAAGTTACATCTTCATCATTATAAGTTCGATCGGTACGAACTCGCTCCGTTCCCTGCAATTCCCAAAAGTGACCATCACTACCAAAATAATTTAAATCATACGGTTTTTGCGTAATTCCATGAATTCCTTTACGATCGAATCCACGTTTATTATAACCATCGATATTATACCCATCGACAGTATATTTTTTACTACCATTAATCAACCCATCTTGTGAAAAACCATAAGGATCTGTTTTTTTATCCGTATTTAAATAAAATCCATCAATTGTAAAATTATGTAAATCATACTGAGTATGAGTATCCTTATGAATTCCCTGACAATCAAAACCAAATTCATTATATTTTGTTAAAGTGTTAGCATGAATACCTTTTGAATTAAAGTGATGAATATCAAATCCATTTACATCATAACCATCTTCACCATAAAAAGTTCCCGTTAACGCATTAACTCCAATTAAGTTCTTTGGGCCAGTAACAAGGAATCCTCTCGAATCCAAAAATTGATAAATTTCATCATTTTCCAATAATCCTCGATGAAATAGTTCCTGAATAGACCAAGAGCGCTGCTTTGTATTGAAAAGACCTTCTTCTTTAGCAAATTCATCACGTGTCATTCGATATTCGCTTCCAATAGGATACGTTGGCAAAATGTTACGTACATTCAACTCTTCTATAATTTTGTTACGAATACCATAATTATCAATCGTATTTAAAACATCTTCTAAAACAACACCTTCTCTTAATATTCGAGGACTAATGTCATAATGATATTCAGATAAAAAGTCCAAAACTACCAATAACTGATTGATACGATCATATTTTGTTTGTGACGAAACATCAGATAAATTTTGAATTTCACGACACAACTCTAAAAAACTTCGTTGTGTTGCAGTAGGTTGAAAAATATGAACTTGATCATAATTTTCTTCATCTCTGGCTGAGCCAGTTCCAAAATCATGATTCCATAAATCAATATCCCTTCCAAAACTTAAAATATCATGAAGTTCTTTTTTCTCTCGACTGCTCAAATTTTTTTCAACTAAAGATCCATCTAAAAAACCTTGATATTTCTTTTGAATTCTTTTTAAAGAATATGCCTTTCTTCTTTCAAATGGAGTTCCATCTACACTAGGAATACGTCCATATTTCTGAATTCCAAACATAATATCACGCATCTTTTGAAGATCAGAAGAAACACTTGTACGATTAAACATACGATCTATATCCATATTAAAATAATTATTAAATTTATCAAATACAACTGGAATTTCTTCTTCTGAGTGATTAGGGTTAACTGCATGAATCACTCTACCTAAATGTTGCTGAGCCAAAATGGAATGTTTTGAATCAATTTTTCTAAAATTAAAACTTCCACTTAAATTAGGTAAATGTACACCTTCATTTAACATGTCGATAGCAACCAAAATTTTCATATGATCGCTATTATCATCTTCGAACTGTTGCATTGCTCTAGTATTTTCTTTATCACCTCGTGCACTGTATATATACTCAAAATGAGGTTCTACATCAATGCCTTTTAAGTCTTCTTTCATTTGATTAATATGTTCTTTAATATAAGCTTCTGTTGACAAATCACAATCAACTGGTTTTCTCGGAATAAAATATATATAACGGCCAGATGGATTTTGAATGTATTTTTCTAAAATAGCATTCACTCCAACAAGTTTAGAACGATTGATTAATCTCTGTAGTTCATCTAAGCTTTCATTTGCTTTATTACGTAGTGATATGTCTTTTAAAGTTGCAGCTGTTCGCAACACACTTTGATATTGAGGTGTATCTGCCAAGTCATAATCAAATGAAACAATATTAGGACAAATAACATATCCTTCCTGAGCTGCCTCTACTACAGACATCTCACTTGCTAAATAGACATGGCTGTTTAATTCCTCAATTGAATAATTATCCAAAAAGTCAGCCATAAAACGCATCATATCACCAAAGTATGGATCATCTTTTTTGACATCATCACGAATTGGTGTAGCAGAAATCCCTAGTACTTTTGATTTTCCATTTCTAGTAAACAAGGCACGAATTGCTGGATTCCAACTATCACCACCAATATGATGAATTTCATCTAAAATAACAAAATCTGCATCATATTTCTTCAAACGGTCTTCGTCATCGGGACTAAGTCCTTGATAACAGTACAATTCTAAATGTGGAAAACAAAATGAAACAATCTGGTTGATTTCTTCTTCCGAATAATTTTTAGGATTTTTTCCAGCAATATATTGAACGATATTTCGTTTAAATTGTTTTAAAATTTCTTTTCGTGGTGCAATGTATACAATATTAGAATCTTTAAATTCTAACATCTCTGCCATTGCAACAAAAGATTTTCCTCCACCAGTAGGTAAAACAACGCCTGCAAATCGTCTACCATCAGCATATAATTGGTCAATTGTTTGTTTAATTCGCATCTGATAATCATATAAATTAAGAAAAGAATTAGGAATCAAATTAACATCTTCATCAATACCAAAATAATGATTAAAAAGATAAGGATTAATTTGAACGTGGAATTTATCCAAATGATCAGCGACAAATTGTTCGACTTGATCCATATTACAAATATCTTGAAAAGAATATCCTTCGTAACTACCTTCCAACAACAAATTTACAACGATTCCAGCAATATCATCTGATGAAACATTTTGTCTCTGAAACGCATCATATAAACGTATGATATTAGCATCAGATAAATCCTTCATTAGTTGTGCATATTCCTCTTGACTTAAGTTTCTTTTTTCATAAAACTTAGAAAACGCATTCGAATGATTTAAATCCTGCAATACAGTTTGAGCATAATAAGATTTTTGATCCATGACAATAGCAACTTTCTGAAAACGATCCAATAAAGTATCGCGATAAAACAAGCCTTTGCTTTGTACAGCATTCTTTAAATCCGCACGAGATTGATTTGAAATCATATCTAAAAGATAGTTCGTCTCACTTTCATCTATAAAACCATTGGCTTCATAGTCAATACCAACATTTACAGATTCGCAAATCTGTTTGCCAGATCCAGATGCTCTGGAAATAATATCACTATGAGGAGAATATGTATGATTGATAATGGCATCTGTCAAATGTTCGTTTCCTAATAAAGCACGAACAACATTTGCATAATCATAAGACTCTAATTTAGATAAAGAAAGATAGTGACAAAAATGAACAATTTTATTGGCTTCTTCATAAGGGATACAACCAGTTGTCACATTATAAATATCATGAAGTGACATCGTATCCGAAGAAATGTCATAATCTTGACCAATAACTGCTTGACTTGTACTAATACCACAATCGATGGTATCTTTTCCATTTGTCAAGACTATCTTCCCATCAACGTCTTTAAAATCATAATGATGACGAATCAAATTAAGTAATTTGCTCTGTAACATGTCAACATCTTCATTATGATTCTTTTCTTTTAATTGCTGTACAATTCCTAAAAGTTGCATCATCTCTTTTGAAATCATAAGGAAGTCTTGATTAGGAATTTCTTGATAGTGAATCACTTCACCAGATGAAAAAGCGTTTCCAATCGTAGCAAACAAAGAAGTATTGTTAGGCGTAGTAGTTAAAATACTAGGTAAGATACCAGAAAGTTCTAATATAGTTGCCTTTGCAACAATTTTATTGTATTCCAACTGTTGCTCGTCAGTAAAATATTGACGATTTTGAAAACGACTCATAATATTTTTTTGGTTGCCATTTTCTTTTTGAAAATCAGAGACAATTTTCAAGACATGCTGATTATCTGTTTCGGTAGAAATACGATTCAATAAGATAGAAATGTCCATAGGAACTTCCTGGTTCTGAATTGTCTCATGTATTCTATCATCGATTTCAGAAAGCATATATTCACCAGCGGGATAAAAAGAAGAAGCTTGATCTTTCGGAATCTTCACAATAGCATATTCATCAAAATAATGATTTCCATAATCCAAACTAACATTGGCATTTGTAGATAATGAAATGCAGTTAGTTTCATGTGAATAACGCATTTTTATGTGATCCCATACTTCCTCTAATGAAATGGTATCATCCTCATGATATTTTGCTGTTGATTCCTGTTCTAAGTAACGTTCTCGGTCGGTTCGAATTCTTTCAACAGTACCATCTTTTGAAGTAATTCCATTTTGAATATCTTGATGATCCCCTCTATTTAATGCACGAAAAACATAATAATATTCATTGTCTTCTAGTACATTAAATTTTTTTAAGGAAAACTGTTCAGAAGTCATAATTCTCACCCCTTATTTTCTAAATTATTGTACCATAATATGGAAACAAACAAAAGAGTTATTCTAAAAATAAATCTTAGCCATCAACCAAAGTTTCTTGCTTCCCAAACGAAATAATTTTATTTTCCGTAAGTACAACATTAGTAACTGCTACTATATCTTTTTAAATTAACTATTTTATGTATCAGCCTTTTTAAATGTGCAAATTTCTATAAACAAAAAAAGAGTGAACAATATCACTCCATGAATACAAAATGAAATTAAAATTTTGGTATATTTTTAATTTTAATATTATAAATTTACTACCGTTTCAAAACTTTTGGATTATCGTTAGGATAACCTGGAGTATCACTCGAAATATCACCTAAAGCATCTAAATTTCGAAGGTATCCATTCTCATCGAAAATCGAATCGATATCATCGTTAGTAATTTCTTCACCATGGTTTTCTAATGACACAGTAGATTTCAACTGAGCAGTATTAACTGCACTAGATGACTTTTTCTTACCTGCAATCTTTGGATTTGTAGTCTTTTTTTCTTTTGTATTTTGATGAAATTCCCTTTCCAATTGAAAAATTTCTTTATTTAAAAAACGAGATTCGTTTTTACTATAAAAGTAAATCATAGCATTCACTACATTAGCAAAAATAATTGATAAACCTGAAAGACTCATCACCAAGGATGGATTCAATGCAGATGCTACTAAAAAAGTAGCAATACTAACACCACCTAAAATTAGATTAAACTTTCCTAATTTTTTATAAAATTGTAAAGATTTACGATCTTCCTGTAGCAATAACTCTTTACCATCTTCCTCGAATTTTTTCATACTATTATCACCTTAGAGTTTCTTTACTTTTGGACGATCGTCAGAATAGCTTGAATCATCACCAAAAATATCACCTAAAGCATCTAAACTTTGAAGAC
>ERZ1643249.1600-NODE-1600-length-22581-cov-5.185119_pt1 | contig 22581 bp, 24 predicted proteins | sample MGYA00579263_ERZ1643249 | MGnify/ENA primary metagenome ERZ1643249 (study PRJEB29033, sample SAMEA4952264) | chicken gut metagenome | biome: Broiler Chicken; feature: Gastrointestinal Tract; material: Caecum | place: Ireland | collected 2018 | study: Broiler... | reverse complement strand
GGGTATCGCGACGGACAGAGGAAAGAAAAACAACAGGATTTTGAAGGAGACAGAAAATGGAGCAGTTTCTTCAGGTAGGGGTTATCTCATCCACTCACGGGATCCGTGGAGAAGTCAAGGTATTTCCCACAACAGATAACGCCGCCCGTTTCAAAGAACTGAAAAACGTGCTGCTTGATACGGGAAAAGAGCGGATCGGGCTTGAGATCCAGTCCGTGAAGTTTTTCAAGCAGTTTGTGATAGTGAAATTCAAAGGGATCGACAATATCAATGATATTGAGAAATATAAGGGCAAAAGTCTTCTCGTGACAAGGGAGGATGCTGTAGAACTGGATGAAGATGAATATTATATCGCCGATCTGATCGGGATGGATGTGTTCACGGAGGAAGGACATTTCGGCGTGCTCCGTGACGTCATGGAGACAGGGGCGAATGAAGTATATATCGTAGATTCGGACAGCCACGGGGAAGTGCTCATCCCGGCGATACGCCAGTGCGTGCTGGATGTGGATCCGGAGGAGAACAGGATGACGGTGCGGATCATGGATGGGTTGCTATAACTGTTTGAAAGGCAAAACGGATGAATACAAAAGGATGAGCAGGAGGAGTTTAATATATATGAATTTTCACATACTTACTCTTTTTTTGGAGATGGTCCTGAACGGGCTGAACACCAGCATCATCGGGCGTGCCGTAAATTCGGGACTGCTCTCGATCGAGGCGGTGAACATCCGGGACTACGCGTTCAATAAACATCAGAGCGTGGACGACTACCCCTACGGCGGAGGCGCCGGGATGCTGATGCAGGCGGAGCCAGTCTACCTTGCGTGGAAAGCGGTGGAAGAGAAGATACAGGCGCGGCGGAGCCTTCCGGCAGAGAACGGTGCGCCGCTGACAGGGGAGACGGGCGTTTCCGCGCCGGAACAGCAGGAAATATCTATGCCGCCGGAAACTACGGCAAAACGGTCCCGTGTTGTCTATCTCTCCCCCCAGGGCGATGTCTTTGACCAGAAGATGGCGGAAGAGCTGGCCCGGGAGGAAGACCTGATCCTCCTGTGCGGCCATTATGAAGGGATAGACGAGAGAGTGCTGGAGGAGGTCGTGACAGACTATGTGTCCATCGGGGACTATGTCCTGACCGGCGGAGAACTTCCGGCAATGGTCATGGTGGACGCCATATCCAGGCTGGTCCCGGGAGTCCTCCACAATGACGTGTCGGCAGAGTTTGAATCTTTCCAGGATAACTTCCTGGAGTATCCGCAGTACTCCAGGCCGGAGGAATGGCACGGGAAGAAAGTGCCCCCGGTCCTTCTGTCAGGGCACCATGCAAACATAGAAAAATGGAGGCGGGAGCAGTCGATCCTACGGACAAAGGAGCGCAGACCGGATCTTTTTGCAAAGTGTGAACTGACGGATAAGGAGAAAAAATGGCTGGAAGGGCTTGAAATCCAAAAAGAAATATGGTAAACTACAACAGTTGTGAAAAGAAGAGCGATGGTCCTCTGGCACAAAATGTGTTAAGAACGTCAAATATGAAGGAGGTCACACAAAATGAACGAGATCATTAAGAAGATCGAAGCAGAGCAGCTGAAAGAGAATGTGCCGGTATTTAACGTTGGCGATACTGTCAGAGTACATGCCAAGATTAAAGAGGGTAACCGCGAGAGAATCCAGGTTTTTGAAGGAACAGTCCTGAAAAGACAGGGAGGCGGCGCAAGAGAGACTTTCACAGTGAGAAAGACATCCAACGGGATCGGTGTTGAGAAGACATGGCCGCTCCACTCTCCGCACGTTGAGAAGATCGAGGTTGTCCGCAGAGGTAAAGTAAGAAGAGCAAAACTGAACTACTTAAGAAAACGTGTCGGAAAAGCTGCAAAGGTAAAAGAATTAGTAAAATAGTAACAATGAGAGGGACAATTACAGAGTTGTATATTGTCCCTTTTTCTATCATAGACGGAGGAACTATGCAGGGCTTGGATTTTCGTAAGAAACGCAGGAGATCATCAAACAGACCCCGCGTACAAAAAGGCAGATCTGCCCGGAAAGGGCTGAGGTTTGAAGATAAAAGAGAGAAGCTTCATTTCGCAATGGAGAGGCTTGGCAGTTCGGCGGGAATAAAAAGTATAGTTCTCTGGGCTGTGGAGATACTGATTGTCTGTATGACGGCAGTATTTTTGATTGCTGCTTTCGGACAAAGAGTGAGCGTGGCGGGTGATTCTATGTCGCCGGCGCTCAAAAATGGGGATGTAGCGCTCGTCAACCGTCTTGTCTACCGCTTTGCGAAGCCTGCCAGAGGAGATATCATTGTCTTTTCGCAGAGCGGAGCTTCGCATTATTCTGTGAAGAGAGTAGTAGGTCTGCCGGGGGAGACCGTGCAGATCAAAGACGGGGAGATCCTGATCGACGGGGTGGAACTGACAAAAGATATAAATGTGTCTGATATTGAGTACGCAGGACTGGCGGAAGAACCGGTGGAACTTTCAGACGGGGAATATTTTGACATGGGAGATAATCATACCGCCAGCGACGACAGCCGTGTTCCGGGAGTGGGAAATATTAAAACAGACGATATTTACGGGAAGGTGTGGTTCATCGCCGGACCGTGGGAAAATATGGGATTTATCTGAGAACAGGGGGAATGACATGCATTTTCAATGGTATCCGGGGCACATGACAAAGGCGCGCCGGATGATGCAGGAAAATATCAAACTTATTGATCTGGTCATCGAGCTGGTGGACGCGAGGATACCTCTTAGCAGCAGGAATCCGGATATTGATGAGCTCGGAAAAAACAAAGCGCGCCTGATCCTGCTGAATAAGGCGGATATGGCAGAGGACACGCTCAATGACGAGTGGATCGGTTATTTTAAAGAACAAGGATACTCTGCGGTAAAAGTCAACTCTAAGAAAGGCGGCGGCATCAAGTCCATCCAGTCTGTCATCCAGGAGGCATGTAAGGAAAAGACTGAGAGAGACCGAAAGCGCGGTATTTTAAACCGTCCCGTCCGCGCGATGGTCGCAGGTATCCCCAATGTAGGAAAATCAACATTCATCAATGCACTGGCAGGCAAGGCGTGCGCCAGGACAGGTAATAAACCGGGGGTGACAAAGGGAAAACAGTGGATCCGTCTCAACAAGAATGTAGAGCTTCTGGATACACCGGGTATTCTCTGGCCGAAGTTTGAGGATCAGGAGGTGGGGCTCAAACTGGCCTTTATCGGATCTATCAAGGATGAGATCCTACAGACAGAAGAACTGGCAGCAGAACTTATAAAATTCATGAACAGCGCTTATCCAGGTGTACTGGAAGAAAAGTATGATATTCCGGCAGCAGAAGATATTTACGGATGTCTGCGTGATATTGCCAAGAGCCGGCATTGTCTTGTACGCGGGAATGAGCTTGATGCCGGAAAAGCGGCGGCGATCCTGCTGGATGATTTCCGCGGCGGGAGGCTGGGACGTATTACGCTGGAAAGACCATAAAAGAACAGGTCTCTAAAGTGACTGGCATGTAAAATGGCAGACATGGGAAAGGACATTTTATGAAAAGCATATTAAAAGAGCTGTTGGCCTGGCTGATGGTCATTGCCGTCGGCGTGGCGGCGTCTTATCTGGTCGTCACTTATGTAGGCCAGAGAACGCAGGTCAGCGGAGAATCCATGGAAACGACACTCTCTGACAGGGATCATCTTATCGTGGATAAGATCTCCTACCGTTTCAACGAGCCGAAGCGTTATGACATTATTGTGTTCCCCTACCGTTTGGAAAAGAATACTTATTATATCAAACGTATCATCGGGCTTCCGGGAGAGACTGTGCAGATAGTGGATGGCTATGTATACATAAACGGAGTGCGGCTTGATGAACATTATGGAAACGAAGCCATGAATGAGGCCGGGCTTGCGGCCGAGCCGGTTGTTCTCGGGGCAGATGAATATTTTGTGCTGGGCGACAACAGGAACAACAGTCAGGACAGCCGCACAGCAAATGTAGGAGTAATTCACAGAGATGAGATCCTGGGCCGTGCCTGGGTGAGGATATGGCCGCTCAGTGATTTCGGGGTGATAAAGCATGAGTAAAAGCATTAAAAGCCTTGCAGAGATAAAAAAAGAATTTGAACAGGCATCCTCAATGCAGAAAAGGGCGCTGTCTGAAATGTATGCGTCGGATGAGCGCGTGGGCGTGCGCAGACTGATCGACTCATACCGTAAAAAAGAATGGGCGCTCCGGGCAGAGAGGGAGCGCCTTTCGGCTATGAGAAGTTATGAGCAAAAATACGGGGACTGCCGCTTTATATGCGGGATTGACGAGGCTGGCAGAGGCCCTCTCGCAGGACCGGTAGTGGCAGGAGCAGTGATCCTTCCCACTGACTGCGAGATTCTGTATCTTAATGATTCAAAGAAGCTTTCCTCGGCAAAGAGGGACGCTCTGTATGATGAGATCATGGAGAAAGCGCTTGCCGCAGGTGTTGGGATGGCGTCTCCGGCACGCATTGACGAGATCAATATCCTGCAGGCGACTTACGAGGCTATGAGGGAAGCAATATCAAAACTGCAAGTGCGGCCGGATATCCTGTTAAACGATGCGGTCACCATACCGGGTATCGACATCCCTCAGGTACCGATCGTCAAAGGGGATACGAAGAGCGTGTCCATCGCGGCGGCGAGCATCATTGCCAAAGTGACAAGAGACCGCCTCATGGTACAGTATGATGAGATCCTGTCCGGATACGGTTTTGCAAAGCACAAGGGCTATGGCTCGCAGGAGCACATCGCTGCTATCCGACGGATGGGAGCTTCTCCTATACACAGACAGTCGTTTATCAAGAATTTTATTTAACCTTGCGCGCCGGCAGAGGAGAAAGGCATGGAGAAAAACCGCAGACGGCTCGGCACAGATTATGAACGTGCCGCGGCATATTATCTGGAACAGTTCGGATATATTGTGTTAGAATACAATTACAGATGCAGGATGGGCGAGATTGACCTGATCGCTAAAGACGGGAGCTGTCTTGTGTTCTGTGAGGTGAAATACCGGGCGGACAGCAGAAAAGGGAGTCCGATCGAGGCTGTAGGCGTCAGAAAACAGCAGACGATCTTCCGCTGCGCAATGTATTATCTGACAGAGCGGGGGATGGAAGATGTGCCGTGCCGGTTTGACGTGATCGGGATAGAAGGCGGCAAAGTGACACATATTAAAAATGCATTTGAGGGGTGAACAGATGAGTTTAGGCCTGATCTATAAAAATGACGAGCATATCTTTGACGAGGCGGGAGATGCTGTCCCTTTTCTGGAGTATCCGATACTGAGGGAAACAGGAATCGTGCGCCACGGATTTTCTACCCGGCTTGGAGGTGTCAGCGAAGGATATTATGCTTCTATGAATTTAAGTTTTGACAGGGGGGACGACCCGGAAGCCGTGCGGGAGAATTTTCGTCGTATAGGAAAAGCCATCGGCGTAGATGTGGAAGATATGATCATGTCAAAACAGACCCACACCACGAATGTGCGTGTCGTGACTGAGGACGACCGCGGGAAAGGAATTGTCCGGGAGAGAGATTATACAGATGTGGACGGTTTTGTTACGAATGTAAGGGGGCTTTGTCTCGTGACTTCCTACGCGGACTGTGTTCCTCTTTATTTTGCAGATCCGGTGAAAAATGTCATCGGTCTGAGTCATTCCGGCTGGCGGGGAACTGTGGGAAAGATCGGGAAAAAGACAGTGGAACTCATGACAGAGCGTTTCAGATCAGATCCGGCAGATATCCTTGCCTGTGTCGGCCCCTCTGTGTGCGTGGACTGCTACGAGGTGAGCGAGGATGTCATCGACAAAATTCGGGAAGCATTTGACCGCACGCTCTGGGATCGTCTCTTCTATGAAAAAGGGAACGGAAAATATCAGCTTGATCTCTGGAAAGCAAACGAAGAGGTATTCCTGGAGGCAGGGATACTGCAGGAACACATAGCGGTCACAAATGTATGCACTCACTGCAACAGCCGCATCCTTTATTCCCACCGGACGCAGGGGGATAAGAGAGGAAACCTGTGCGCGTTCCTTGCGCTGAAATAATCTGGCTGAGAACAGTAAGGACACAGGGAAACATTAAGAGAAAACAAAGTATGGGGAATATCACAAAAATGCGCCATCAGGAAAGGGGAAGGTATGGTCGGGGAATTTTTATCATTTATGGAGCAGAAAATATTTCCGGTGATGGCGGCAGACATCACGGATGTAACAGATGAATCGCTGGGAACAGACGTCCAGGAATCTGTGGGCGAAGTGACTTCTCAGGCGACGGAAGAGGTCAACCAGTTCGTCCGCTATTTTCAGGATCATATTCCGGATCTGGTTGCGTTTGGACTGAAGGTACTCTTTGCACTCATATTTTTCTTTGCAGGAAGCAAGGTTATCAAATGGTTCCGCAAGATTGTCAAAAAGTCTTTTGAACGAACCGGGGCGGATGCGGGGGTCACCCAGTTTGTTGATTCTATGCTGAAATTCGGTCTGTATGCAATACTGATCTTCATAATTGCCACTAAGTTCGGGGTGGAGTCCTCCTCAGTGGCAGCGCTTATCGCTTCTGCCGGCGTGGCGATCGGACTCGCTCTTCAGGGAAGCCTTTCCAACTTTGCAGGCGGTATCCTGATCCTTCTTCTCAAACCGTTTTCAGTCGGCGATTATGTGGTTGTTACACAGGAAAATATCGAAGGCACGGTGAAGGAGATACAGATATTTTATACAAAGCTTGCGACTGTGGATAATCAGACCGTGGTCGTGCCGAACAGTATCCTGACCAATAACAGCCTGACCAATGTGACGGCAAGACCAGAGCGCAAGCTGGATCTGAAAGTGGGGATATCCTATGACGCGGACCTGAAGAAAGCGAAATCTCTGATGGAAGATATGCTTCTTCACGATCCGTCGGTCATACAAGAGGAAGAGATACGTGTATTTGTCCACTCTCTGGCTGAAAGCGCTGTAGTGATTGGGCTTCGGGCGTGGGTCAGCACGGAAGAATACTGGAATACCAGGTGGCGTCTTCTGGAAGAGATCAAAATGATTTTTGATAAAGAGGGGATAGAGATTCCATACAATCATCTTGCCGTGCAGATAAAAAATGCGAATGAAATACATGGGGATCATGGCTGAAAAAAATAGTTGAAATTTTATGTGAAACGAGATATAATAGTTAAGGTTCTTCAATGAGGGGAGCCATAAGCCGGAATAGCTCAGTCGGTAGAGCACTTCACTCGTAATGAAGGGGTCGTCAGTTCAAGTCTGATTTCCGGCTTTAGAATAAAGAAGCGTAATCCCTAGTGTTTTCAGGGGATTGCGCTTTTCTTAAATAAGTATGCGAGGAGACGGACGATATGAAACCATCAGAAGAAACGAAGCGTCTCTTTCAGAATGACCGCTTCGCCACGGATAACGGCGCGGTCATTGATGAAGTGGACGATCATTATGCAAAATGCAGTCTCAAGATCGAAGACAGGCACAGGAACGCCATGGGCGCGGTTATGGGCGGCGTTTATTTTACCCTTGCGGATTTCGCCCTTGCAGTGGCGGGTAACTGGAAGGAAATGGGTAATGTCTCATTGAATTCGGAGATTACATATCTGACTGCCGCGAAGGGTGAGCGGCTGACCGCGGAGGCTGTCTGTATTAAAAAAGGAAGAACGACAAGCTATTACAGGATTGATGTGAAAGACGGCTATGGAAATCTGACCGCCGCGGTGACAGCTACAACGTTCTGTGCGGCAAAATAAGTTCAGTATAAAAGGAGTGGAAAAGATATGGAAAGATCAAAGGTATTTTTTACAGATATGAGAGCTCTTCCGGGCACAAGTCTGCCGGATAAACTCAAAAAGCTGATCAAGAAAGCAGGGATCAGCGGTATTGATTTCGAAAAGAAAATGACAGCCATCAAGATTCATTTCGGTGAACCGGGGAATTTGTCCTTCCTGCGTCCGAACTATGCGAAAGCGGTGGCAGACGTGGTGGAAGAGCTGGGAGGGCGCCCTTTCCTGACGGATTGCAACACGCTGTATGTGGGCAGGAGGAAAGATGCTCTTGAGCACTTAAGTTCAGCTTATGAGAACGGTTTTAATATCCTCTCTACAGGTTGCCATATCATTATCGGAGACGGTCTGAAAGGGACGGACGATGTGGCTGTTCCGGTTGAGGGCGGCGAGCTGGTGAAAGAGGCGAAGATCGGCCGTGCTGTCATGGATGCGGATATATTCATCAGTCTGAGTCATTTCAAAGGACACGAGATGGCGGGCTTTGGCGGATGTATCAAAAATATCGGTATGGGCTGCGGAAGCCGTGCCGGGAAGATGGAACAGCACAACAGCGGAAAGCCGTCAGTGGATCAGTCGCTGTGCGTGGGCTGCCGCGCCTGTTCCAGGAACTGCGCTCACGGCGCGATCTCATTTCCGGAGAAGAAAGCAGTGATCGACCACGATAAATGCGTAGGATGCGGACGATGCCTCGGAGCGTGCAATTTTGACGCTGTTTATAATGAAAATTCGTCAGCGGTCAAGGAACTGAATATGAAGATGGCAGAGTATACAAAAGCGGTCGTTGACGGCCGCCCGGCGTTCCACATCAATCTTGTCATCGATGTATCACCTTACTGTGACTGCCATGCAGAAAACGACGCACCGATCCTTCCAGATGTGGGGATGTTTGCAAGTTTTGACCCGGTAGCTTTGGATCAGGCGTGCGCGGACGCATGCAACGCGCGGGAACCTATGCCGGGAAGCCTGCTCTATGAGCATATACACGAAGAGGGATTCTGCGACCATCACGACCATTTTGTGAACACAACGCCGGAAAGCGAGTGGGAGACGTGCCTTGAGCACGCAGAGAAGATCGGGCTCGGCAGCAGAGAATATGAGCTGATTAAAGTAAAATGAGAGGAAAGTGTAGATGAAGAGAGAAAAATTCGGCACCCGGCTTGGGTTTATCCTGATCTCAGCGGGTTGTGCAATCGGGCTGGGGAATGTGTGGCGGTTCCCTTATATTACGGGGCAGTACGGAGGCGCCGCCTTTGTCCTGATTTATCTGGTCTGCCTGGTGCTGCTGGGACTGCCTATCATGATTATGGAGTTTTCTGTGGGGCGCGCGGCGGGCTGCGGCATTGCAAAAGCTTTTGATAGGCTGGAACCGGCGGGAACGAAATGGCATTGGTATAAATGGTTTGGCATCGCGGGGAATTACCTGTTGATGATGTTCTATACGACGATTGGAGGCTGGCTTCTGATTTATCTAGGGAAAATGGCGGCCGGCAGCTTTGAGGGGATGGACGCCGTACAGATTGAGGGAGAATTCGGTGAACTGATGGGTCAGCCGATTCTGATGACTGTATTTATGGCGATCGTTGTGGTCATGTGTTTTGGAATCGTGAGCCTGGGACTTCAGAAAGGCGTGGAGGGGATCACGAAAGTGATGATGGTTCTTTTGCTGGCGCTGTTGATCGTGCTCGCAGTACGTTCTATCATGCTGCCCGGAGCCGGAGAAGGGCTGAGGTTTTATCTTTTGCCGGATTTTGGAAAGATGAAGGAAGCGGGGATTATGGAAGTGGTATCCGCGGCGATGAACCAGTCGTTTTTCACTTTGAGCCTAGGGATTGGAGCGATGGCGATTTTCGGAAGCTATATAGATAAAAAAAGGAGGATGGCGGGAGAAGCGGCGGCTATCACTGTGCTTGATACGAGCGTAGCCCTGATCTCGGGCCTAGTTATCTTCCCGGCAAGCTTTGCATTTGGCGTTAACCCGGACAGCGGGCCGAACCTGATCTTTATCACGCTGCCGAATATATTTAACTCCATGGCAGGCGGAAGGCTCTGGGGAGCGATCTTCTTCCTGTGCATGTTTTTCGCGTCAGCGTCAACGATCATCGCTGTGTTCGAGAATATCATCGCATTTGCGATGGATCTGACAGGATGCTCCAGAAAAAAAGCGGTGGCGTTCAACCTGGTGGCGGTCATCCTCTTGTCCATGCCGTGCGTGCTCGGGTATAACGTACTGAGCGGCTTCGCCCCGTTAGGGGAAGGGACGGTGATTCTTGACCTGGAAGACTTTATCGTGAGCAATAACCTCCTGCCGCTGGGCAGCCTGGTGTATGTCCTGTTCTGCACCACACGCTACGGCTGGGGCTGGAAAAATTTCCTGTCAGAAGCAAACACCGGGGAAGGGCCAAGATTCCCCAAATGGGTGAGGCTCTACGTCACCTTTATCGTCCCTCTCATCGTCATATTCCTGTTCATACAAGGATACTGGAGCAAATTTGCAGGCTAGGCTTAAGCCACAGGTAACATAAAAGAGAGATGAAGCGAAGCGGAATCGAGCTGCAAGGGCGGAATGGAAATAATGATAAAATCTTCCGCTTGCCAAAAAAAGATTTTGTCCATTGGAAAAATCCATGTTATAGTGTAAACATAAGCGTTTATGATGTAATATAAAATGTAGGAGATATGATATGGATTCTAAGTTTGTAAGGCCTACCCGGAAAGACGTGGCAAAGCTGGCGGGAGTCAGTGAGACGGTTGTGTCGTATGTGATAAATAATAACCGATATGTGTCACAGGATAAAAGGCTTCGTGTCCAAGAGGCGATCAAGAAGTTGAATTACCGCCCGAATAACATTGCCCGCACCTTGAAAGGTAAAAGCAGCAACCATATCGTTTTCATAGCGGATCAGATTGTAACCGAGCATTTCAGTCTGTTGATCAGTGAACTGGATAAATATGCTTATGACAAAGGATACATGGTGTCTCTTTGTTCCAACAGGAATACAGAAGAATTTGTAAGGGAGATTATTGGACGTTGCTGTGATGGGATTATCATCAGTTCGATCAGTTTTACCAAGAGTTTCATACAGATGTTCATAGATGCAAATATTCCTGTGGTCCTTCTGGAAAACAGGGACTACTCGGAGATCCATGGGGCAGGGCGGATCAACAACGGCCTTTATGAAGGAGCCAGAGAGTGCGTCCGTTACTTGGGAAGCCTTGGACGACGAAATATCCTATACATAGATCGATACAGCGCAAGAGGACACTTTAGTGATATGAACGACCTCCGTTACCGCGGGTTTATTCATCAGATGAAGGAAAGCGGTTATAGTATTAATCCTGCGGCGAGAGTTATCACAGAATGCGAGAGTCCGGAAACCCTGAAACAAAGAGTTGTAGAGTATCTCCACAGCAGGGAAGAGGTGGATGCGTTTTTTGGAAGGAACGATAAAGTGGCCTGCCTCGCCATGCAGGCCGCCCAGGAATCGGGATACCGCATCCCGGAGGATATCGCGGTGATCGGTTTTGACAATTCCACTCTAGGCCAGTATGTCATGCCTACATTAACGAGCGTTGAGATCAGAAGACCGGAAATTGCGCGCGTGGCGATCAACATGCTTCAGACAATGATAGAGCAGCATCAAGTACCAGAGCCCGTGAATGTATCTACAAAGATCATTTACAGGAAAAGTACAGACATCTGACGGCACAGCCGCAGATGTCTGTATTGTTTTTACAAAATATATACACGTATAAATAATATAATATTAATGAAAAAATAATATACAATGTGCACAAAATAAAAATAAAAAAGTATAGAATATGCTGAAAATTGAAAAATAAATTGACTTGTATGAAGCGTTTATATAAAATGAAATCACCAGATATACACACGAGTTTACAATTAAAAAGCAAAGGAGAGTAGATTATGAAAAAAAAGATGACAGCATTTCTGGCAATGGCTATGGCATTTAGCCTGACAGCTTGTGGTGGAGGCAGAGATGATGCGACAACGTCATCCGCCGATGAAGAAAAGGAAAATGTTACATTAAGGTTTTACAACTATGCTCTGTCAGAAACAGCAAAAGCGGATTGGTGGAATTCTACGGTTGAGGCTTTTGAAACGGAGAATAACTGGATTGATATTGAGACGGTTACAGTGGATTACAATAGTATGATACAGACTTTTACAAACGACCTTGCTTCTGGTCTTGCTGTCGATATGGTGTATGGTGAAGTAAGCTGGATACCGGCGCTGGCGGAAAGTGGATTTATCCAGAGCCCGACAGATGTGCTGAGTGAAGATTTCTATTCCGGGTATTATGACTATGTCCTGGATCAGTTAAAGTATCAGGATACAGTTTATGCTGTTCCGCATTATTACAGTCCGTCTCTGATCTTTGTGAACAAGGATCTGGTAGAAGCGGGGGGCTGTCTATGGATAATTTCCCGACGACGCTTGATGGGCTTAAAGAATGGATTGAAACACTGGCTGCTTATTACGAGGGAAATTCCAGCGTGACATCAATTTTTGGTCTTACTACAGCGGAAGTATCGGCGACAGGGGCTAACATAAACGCAATGTACAATGCATTTGGCGGCACGCTGATCAATGACCAGGGTGAACTGGACGACCTGACATCCGGCGACAATATGACAGCAATGACAGAAATGCTGGATTTTTATAAATACTTGATCGGCAATGGTTATACACAGGAAAATCTGAAACTGAAAGATTACCGTTCTTCTTTTGGAGCGGGCAATGTTGTGATGTATGTAGATCAGTCATGGGGGTATGCACAGATTGCGGAAGTGGCAGATAATACGGCAGACTTTACAGTAACTGCATCCCTGCCTGCTACGATGGGGACGAACGGAAAAGGAGAGTCTCTGGTAGAATCTCACTGCTTTATGATCGGTTCCGCCCTGAGTGACGCGCAGAAAGAAGCAGTGGATCTTTTCATCCAGTATTGTACGTCAACAGGCACAATGGAAGACTATCTTAATAATATCGGGCTTGCTTATGTAGCCCATGAAAATATGGAAGACTGTCAGATATCCCCGATTCTGGACGGCGCCTCTTCAGGAAAAGACAATGTTATAAACCAGCCTCTGATCAGCGCGGCGACGAGCGTGCAGACAGAACTGGCCAGTATGGTGCTGAATTATGTGAACAATGGAGGCAGCCCGGAAGACTCGGTCAACAGTTATATTACAGAAGCAGAATATTATCTTAACCAGTAAATGAACGCTTTATAAGGGCGGTGGACATCCGCCCTTATTATTATAAAGGATACGGTAAAATATGGCATAAAAGGGGGAAAGAAAATGACTTTTCCAGTTAAGGCCGGCAAGAAAACACAAAGACCGGCATTACATAATCAGAAAAGAAAAGACGTGTTGTTCTGTTTGCTGCTTTTGCTTCCAGCGGTTGTACTGTGTATAACATTTATCATTATTCCTATCATTGATTCTGTTATCATGAGCTTTCAAGATTACAGGCTGGTAAATCTTACACAGAATATTCCGGGTGAATGGAACAATTTCGGTAATTATACACGGTTGTGGAAATCCGGGCGTCTACAGTCTTCGATCCTGATCACGGTGTTCTTTGTCTTCGTGACGGTTGTACTCACCTTTTTGATCTCTTTGATACTGGCTCTGATATTGAATTCAAAGATCAAAGGAGCAAGGCTGTTGAGGAGCATCATGATGATCCCCTGGGTGGTTCCAACAGTTATCGCCGGCTTGCTGTGGATGTGGATTTTTGCCAACCCGTATGGTCTGCTCCAGTACTTGGTGAGTGTTTTTACAGGGGGACATGTTACGGATTTCAGTATTTTAAGCAATACTGATACAGCGTTGTGGGGAGTCATTATCGCTGCGCTGTGGAAGCAGATCCCGCTGATGGCGCTTCTGCTGCTTGCCGGTATGCAGAATGTTCCGGATGATATTGTAGAGGCAGCAAAAATCGATGGAGCCGACTATATACAGCGTCTGGTTTATATTGTGATTCCTTATATGAAGAGCGTAATCTCAGTTTCTGTATCCATGTGTATCATTGAGAATTTCAAACAGTATCCCTTGTTCGCTACATTGACGAACGGCGGACCGACAGGAGCTACGACGACCCTGGCCGTGCTGTCATATGACGAGGCATTTGTAAATTATAATTATGGTTCGGGCGCGGCAGTGACAACGGTATGGCTGCTCTTGATGATTATAGTGGTCTTCGTATTTAAGCGCGTTTTCCGTACGGATACTGATTGACTGACAAGGAGGATAAGCATGAATCAAAATATCACTGTAAGAAAAAGAAGAATAAAGATCGCGGCAGTTTTTGGAAAATATGTGGCCCTGATCCTGATTTTTCTGTTTTTGCTTTTTCCGGTCTACTGGATGCTTGTAACGTCTCTGAAGCTGAATGCAGAATCTTACCAGGTAGTCCCCACGCTCTGGCCAGAGGTCTTGTCGTTTGACGGATATATTACTTTGTTCCGGGACGGAGTGTTTTTCGCATATTATAAGAATAATCTGGTCGTGTCGGCTCTGGCAATGATCCTGATTTGCTTTGTTTCTGTTTTTGCTGGCTATGCACTAAGCAGATTTCATTTTAAATGGAATAAATGGATCATATCCACTTTTGTATTTGCCCAGATGATGCCTGTTATCAGCCGTCTGATCTCGTTATATGGGATATTGCAGAGGATAGGCCTTGTTGACACTCATATCGGACTTGTTCTGGCAATCAGCGCTACGCAGGTGCCTTTTACGGTATCTTTAATGGCATCGTTTTTTGACGGGATACCCCGCGAGCTCGAAGAGGCGGCCAGGGTTGACGGTTGTGGACGTATGCGGACGTTGTTCGGGGTGGTTATCCCTCTGGTCGTACCGGGACTTCTTGCTGTCGGCGTTTACAGTTTTTTGATGACATGGGATGACTATCTCCACGCGATTACTCTGATCAGAAGCAATGACCTGTGGACCCTGTCTCAGGGACTCAAATTAACCTATCTCGGTGAAGTCAGCGACTGGCAACTAATCAATTCAGCTTCGATGCTGGGAACACTTCCGATGATTTTTGTATTCTTCTTCTTTCAGAAGTATATGGTCAAAGGTCTTGTCTCAGGAGCTGTCAAGGGATAAAGGAAGGAGAAAATTATGCTGAGCAATAATCTTGATATGTTAAAAAAAGCTCATAAGAAGGGGTTTGCCATTCCTGCTATCAATACGCAGGGAGGAAATTATGATATCATATGGGCATGCTGTAAGGCGGCTCAGGAAATGAGAAGCCCGATGATTCTGGCACACTATGTGTCCACGGGCGCATTTTCGGGAAACGACTGGTTTGTTAATGTGGCAAAATGGTGTGCGAATAAAGTAGATGTGCCTGTTTCTGTTCACCTGGATCACGGGGATGGGATCCCGATCTGCATGGAAGCGCTCCGTCTGGGATTCACCAGTGTAATGATCGACGGATCCACAAAACCCATCCAGGAAAACGCCGCTATGACGAATGAAGTCCTTAAAGTGGCAAAATACTTTGATGTCCCTGTAGAAGCAGAAATAGGAGAACTGCTCCGTCTGGACAACGGCGTCCAAATGGAAAACAAGAATATCGTTAACCCGGAGGAGGTCAGGGATTTTCTTAAAATGTGCACTCCTGATACGCTGGCGATAGGAATCGGTAACGCCCACGGGTATTACAAAGGCAAACCTGACATTCATCTTGAGATACTGGAGACGATAAAAGAATCTACAGATATACCGCTTGTGCTGCACGGATGTACCGGGATGGAAGAAGAAGTAATAAAAGAAGCGATCAAACTGGGGGTTTCTAAGATAAATTTCGGAACAGAAATAAGATATAAATACGTGCAGTACTATAAAGAAGGGCTGAATAATCTGGATCACCAGGGACATTCCTGGAAACTCAGCATGTATGCAAGCAACGCTCTGGTGGAGGATGTAAAAAATATTATCCGGCTGTCAGGTTCGGCCGGGACAGTCTGATCTTGACTGGTAAAAGGAGAGGTGAATTATGAAACAGAAACTTAATGTTGGAGTTGTCATAACTTTGTCCGGCAGATGGCCCAGGGAACTTCCCACTAAACGGTTTGAGGAATATGGAAGCTGGATCGAGAAGTCGCTGCCTGACAGCAGGGTGTTAAGGTTTGAAAAACTTATAGCCGGCAGGGAAGATATGGCAGAATGTATCGATATCTTTAAAAAGCAGGAGATTGAACTGATCATTCAGGTCTACGGCGCGTTTACGGGCGATGATATATGCTGCGGTCTGGCCGACGCCCTGCATGTGCCGATCGTATTATGGGCTCCCCGTGAGGAACAGTGGGTACGTGATGACAGGCTGTATGCAAACGCGCTGTGCAGCGCCGCTATGAACGGCGCTTCCATGAAGAGGATCGGGGCAGCTCACCACATCGTCTTTGGAAATAAAGAAGAAGAGCGGGTTCACTCAGAAATACTGCGGATAGTAAATGCATATACCGTAGTCAAAAATATGAAAGGGATAACGTTTGGCCTATTCGGTTATCGTCCGACTGCATTTTATAACTGTTCGTTTGACGAAGTGGCAATACGCCGCACGTTTGGGATCGACATGGAAGAGACAGACCTGAAGGTAGTATTTGACCGTATGGCTGCGCTGGACGAAAAAGAAGTGAAGGATGAGATAGAACATGTCAAGTCGTTATGGGATACAAGCAGCCTTCCGGAGGAATATGTGGAAAACCATGCCCGACTGTATCTGACCTTGAAAACACTGATGCCGGAGCAGAAATATGCATATGCTTCCATAAAGTGCTGGCCGGAGATGGGCAATCTCCATACGACTCCATGCGCTGTGCTTGGACGGCTGGCGGATGAAGGGTTGTTTATCAGTTGTGAAGGAGATGTTGACGCGGCGCTTGCCGCCGTGGCATCGAACATGATCACAGGAAGTTCTCCTTTTATTACGGACTTGATCAATATGGATGAAGCGGAAAATACAGTGACATTCTGGCACTGCGGAAATGCGGCCCCTAGCCTGCATAATGAGGAGGATGGTGTAAAAATGTGCGACCATCCTCTTGCCGGAGCCGGGACGGCATTCTGGTGTTCATTAAAAGAAGGCCCTGTAACTGCAGCGAGATTTACTAATATTAACGGACAGTACCGCCTGTTCCTGCTGCGGGGCCGGGCTGTGCCGACTATCCGCTGCACCCGGGGAAGCATGGTAAATGTGAAGGTTGACACCCCTGTCCTGGAGATGGTATCTAAGATCGCGGAAAGCGGGATGAGCCATCACTACAGCGTTGTCTGGCAAGATATAGCAGAAGAACTGACCATGGTAGCCCGGCTGCTGAATATCCCCGTTATAGAATTATAAAGACATAATTTTTCATCATAATTTAATAACGCCCGCAGACTGACGGGAGATATGCTCCCTTCTAAAGTAGACAGGTGAAATAACAAAAACTTGTAACTTAGGAGGGAGTATATTTTGTGTTTGAAAAACAAGAGAACTATTCTCAGAAGAAAAATCTGGACAATATTCAAATTTCTGAAAATAATCCATATTTCTTTCATTCAGAAAAATAAAGTTGCAGTTAGCTTTTCTACAGGATGGAGACAACAGGCAGTCGGCTCTGAACCGCCGCTTTGAAAAGGGGGCCGCTCTTTTTTGCGGAATGCTTACGTTGGAGAAAAGCGAAATCCGTTTGGAAAAAAATCAGTGATATTTTTAATGTCATCACGGTCGCAAACCGCTACCGGTGGTATTTAAAGGAACGGATGCTGGAGAAGATGAAGGATACCGGAGCCGTGCGCATGAATGTGAGGATATTGCGGAACTTCATGATCTGATTAACAGCAGTATGGATGAGATTAATGCACGTGTTACAGAACTTTCTCTTCAGAAAGAAGACTATGAGGTTACCGAAAACATAAAAAGGTACATTCAAAAGAATATTGATATGAAATTAAGTTTGAATGACATAGCGCAGTTTGTCGGTTTTAATCCTAATTATCTCAGCACATATTTTAAGCAAAAGACAGGACAGACTTTAAGTTACTATATTAGTGACCATAAAATGAAATATGCTCAAAAACACCTTGCTCCGTTCGCAGCAGCGTCAAAGCAAGGTGTTAAATTATAGCTTTCTGACGTACAGCTTTTCGATCACTCCGATCACTGCATACAGCGCCATCGCCATAATGCATAATAAAATGATAGACATGAGCAGCCAGTTCATCTTGAAAACCTGACTGGAATAGATGATTAAATATCCCAGTCCGCTTCTTGCCGCCAGAAATTCCCCGATCACGACTCCGACAAGACACAGTCCGATGTTGACTTTCATATTGCTGATGACCGCAGGTACAGAGCTTGGAAGAACAACCTTTGTCAGGGCATGCCGCCGTGTGCCGTGGAGCGTATAGATAAGCTTGATCTTTTCCTGATCCACCGTGATAAAGCTGGTGTAAAGGTTCATGATGCTTCCGAAGATTGCAACGGACATTCCGGCGACGATGATGGTCGTGGGCGTGGCGCCCAGCCATACGATAAGGAGCGGCGCAAGCGCGGATTTGGGCAGGCTGTTTAAGACGACCAGATAAGGCTCCAGTATCTCTGAGAGTTTGCGGCTGCACCAGAGCAGGACTGCCGAGAAGATACTGAGTACCGTGACCAGCAGGAAGCTGACGATCGTCTCATACAGCGTGATCCCTATGTGAAGAAAAATGGAACGGTCTTCCACCATTTCCCAGAAGCACAGCGCGATCCGCGATGGGCTGCTGAAGATAAAAGAGTCGATGATTCCTGTATTGGCGCAGACTTCCCACAGTATGACGAAGAGAACCAGGATCAGCACACGCGCTGTCAGGACGATTGTACGGTGCCGTTTAACGCGGGACAGAAATGCTTTCTGTCCGTGAGAGATTTTATTCATCGCTGTTGAGCTCCTTCCATATCTGATTAAAATAATTCTTAAATTCCGGTGCATTCCTGCGTTTCAGCGGCGTGTCGCTTTCAAGAGAAAACGTAACAGGGATGATGCGTAAGATGCGTGCCGGACGTTTTGTCAGTACAATGACCCGGTCAGAAAGGCTGACTGCTTCGGACAGGTCGTGGGTGACCAGCAGCGCCGTCTTTCCGGAACGGCGAATGATCTGCCCGATGTCGTCGCTTACTGTGAGCCGGGTCTGGTAATCCAGCGCGGAGAACGGCTCGTCGAGGAGCAGAAGCTCCGGTTCCAGCAGAAGTGTACGGATCAGCGCGGCTCTCTGGCGCATGCCCCCAGACAGTTCGGAGGGCTTGGAGAGGGCAAAGCGTTTCAGTCCGTACTGTTCGAGAAGTTCACTGGCTCTCTTCTTTATTTCAGGCGTGAGAGCTTTGTTGATCTCTGCTCCCAGGAGAACATTGCGGTATACGGTCCGCCATTCAAACAGGTGGTCGTGCTGGAGCATATATCCGATTTTTGCCGAATTCTGCGTCAGCGGTTCGCCGTTTAAATATATCTGCCCGCTCTCTGGTTTCATGAGACCTGCGATAAGGGAGAGCAGGGTGGATTTGCCGCACCCCGAAGGACCGACTACTGCGGTGAACTCTCCGGGAGTGAGGGTAAATGAAATATCTGACAGAGCTTTTGTTTCTCCGTCCAATGTATGATAAGAATAGTTGACATGATCCAGTTCAAGGATTGGTTTCATGATCTCACTTCCATCCGTGTTGTTGTGTGTATATATATAATGTATGAAAAAATAAAAGCGGTGTGAGGGGCGGATAATGAAAAGAAACTTATGCCTTTTTTAAGAATTACTTATGATAAATTGATTTTGTTGCGAAATCAGACAAAAAATGATAATATAAGAAAGCGTATGCAGAAAGACTAATAAAAATGTCGATAAATATTGTTCATAGAAAGAAAAAGGGGCTTGATAATGAATGAGTCAGAGAAATGAAATACAGGACAAGAAGAAAGTGCGCAGACGAAGGAGCGCAGAGGGGACCCGGCCGGATTCGGCTGCGGGACGCTACGACGCCAGACGCAGAGTAAATAGTACGAAAGGGACGGGTGGAAAGAGAAAAAAGGGACATGATAATAAGGTGAGCCGCACCGTGGGCATTGGGATCGCGGTCGTTCAGTTAGCAGCAACACTTGCTTTTATCGTGGGACTTTTCAGACTGAATATGCTGCCGGATATGTATATGATCGTTATCAGCGTGCTTTTCCTCATCTTTTGGGGCGGCATACTGGCAAGTCAGTTCTTTTCAAAAAAGAACGCCATTACTGGCAAGATCATCAGTGTCCTGATTTCAATTCTCCTGATCGTGGGAGCGTATTTCTTGTTTAAGACGAGCAGTACGGTGTCAAATATTACTGGCGGAGACTATAAGCTTGACAACGTAGTTGTGGCTGTCATGGCTGACGATCCTGCTGAAGATATCGTGGGAGCGTCTGACTATGTGTTCGGTGTTCAGTACAGTATGAATGGTGACCAGATAAAGGAGACCGTGGACGCGATCAACCAGGAGCTTGGAAAAGATATTTCCACCATAGAGTATACGGGCCTTGCGGAACAGGCTCAGGCGCTCCATGACGGCGAGGTGGATGCGATCATATATAACGAGGGATATACGGGAATCCTGGCAGAGGTGTTTGAAGACTATACACAGAATACGAAGATTATTTACACGCACAGCATCAAGAGTGAACTCGAGAATCAGTCTGCTGATGTGGAAGTAAAAGACAATACGTTCAGCGTATATATCAGCGGTATTGATGTGTTTGGAGCGATTGAGACGAACAGTCGGAGTGACGTGAACATTATGGCAGTAGTCAACCCGACGACACATCAGATACTTCTTGTGACTACACCAAGAGATTACTATGTAGAGTTCCCGGGGATCACCGGCGGGCAGAAGGACAAGCTGACCCACGCGGGTATCTACGGAGTGGATGCATCTATGTCCGCCCTGGAGAATCTTTATGACACAGAGCTTGATTTCTACGCGAGAGTCAACTTTACTTCCGTAATCGAGATCGTAGACGCGCTCGGCGGAGTGGAAGTAGAGTCGGAATACGCGTTTACCACGAGCTCTGATTCCGGTATGGTGATGAATGTACAGCAGGGAACGAATACGTTCAACGGCAAACAGGCGCTGGCATTCTCAAGAGAGAGGCAGAATGTGCCCGGAGGCGACAACCAGCGGGGAAAAGACCAGCAGGCAGTTATCACGGGCATAATTAAAAAGATGATGTCACCGGCTATGCTGACAGGAGCCAATCAGATTCTGAACAGTGTGAGCGGAAATGTGGATACAAATATGTCAGCGCAGCAGATCCAGGAGCTGATCAAGATGCAGCTCGCTGAGGCGCCGTCATGGAATATCACTTCCATGGCAGCCGAAGGAACTGGTGACAATCAGTACTGCTATTCCTATTCTGGAGCGCCGCTGTATGTGATGCAGCCGGATCAGGCGTCTGTGGATGCAATCAGGCAGGCCATCGACGCAGTGGAGAACGGTGAGATTCTGGAAGGAACAGCGATCGAGTAAATACAGTAAGGGGACACATCCATTATGTGGAAATTGATAAAAAAGTGGGATCTATCCATTGCATATAGGTTATTTCTCATACTGCTTGATATACTTTTCATCAATATCAGTTCTTTTCTGGCGTTATGGGTGAGATTTAACATGCATATTGAAGAGATACCGCCGGAGTATTATACTTCGGTGCTGAATTCCGTCATACCTAATACAATCTTTACTTTGATTATATTTGCGATATGCAGACTGTATACAAGTCTATGGCGTTATGCCAGTATCAAGGAACTTGTTTATATCATTCAGGCGTGTATCATGTGTATGCTGCTCAATGTGCTGGCATATTATCTGACTTACCGTCCGATATACCGCAGCTATTTTCTGCTCTACGGTGTGTCTCTCTTTCTTCTCACATGCGTGAGCAGGTTCTCTTACCGTCTGGTGAGACTTTTATACCGGAGCAATCTCCACGGAATGCACATGCGCAATACGATGATTATCGGCGCTGGAGAAGCTTGCAATGTGGTCATGAAAGAACTGGAACTTAGCACGAGACTTGATGCAAAGCTGCGTTGTATTATTGATGATAATCCCCGGAAGCACGGAACTTATATTCATGGCGTGAAGGTCGTGGGAGGCAGGGATACGATTCTTGAAAATGCGAGGAAATACGGCATAACAGAAGTTATCGTCGCCATACCCAGCGCAGACAAGTGCGAGCAGAGAAAGATTCTTGAGATCTGCCAGAAGATACCGAACTGTGAGCTCAAGATCCTTCCCGGCGTATATCAGCTTGTGAATGGGGAAGTCACAGTCTCCAAGCTGCGCCATGTGGAGATTGAGGATCTGCTGGGCCGCGAGCCTGTGCAGATCACCACGGAAAAGATCGGAAGATATGTGTCCGATAAAGTGGTGCTCGTGACCGGCGGAGGCGGCAGCATCGGAAGCGAGCTCTGCCGCCAGATTGCGGCGAACGGAGTGCGCCAGCTTATTATCTTTGACATTTACGAGAACAACGCCTATGACATTCAGCAGGAACTGACAGCGCAATATCCCTATCTTGATCTTGTCGTCCTGATTGGTTCAGTGAGGAACGGGCGCAAGGTAAACAACGTGTTTGCGGAATACCGGCCGGATATCGTATACCATGCAGCGGCCCACAAGCATGTGCCACTGATGGAGGACAGTCCTAATGAGGCGATAAAAAACAATGTGTTCGGAACATATAAGGT
>ERZ1643249.1599-NODE-1599-length-22594-cov-10.254581_pt1 | contig 22594 bp, 19 predicted proteins | sample MGYA00579263_ERZ1643249 | MGnify/ENA primary metagenome ERZ1643249 (study PRJEB29033, sample SAMEA4952264) | chicken gut metagenome | biome: Broiler Chicken; feature: Gastrointestinal Tract; material: Caecum | place: Ireland | collected 2018 | study: Broiler... | reverse complement strand
GAATTGCCCATAGCGAATATCACGCGGCAAGCATTGCAACAGTACCTGTTTCAGTTCATCGACGAGGGAAAACATCGCACTGCCGAAAAACTGCATCAAATACTGTGCTGCGTTTTTGATTTGGCTTGCGAAGACTTACATATTCTTTCTCCGATGAAAAAAATCGTGCTGCCGTATCATGAACCGAAAAAAGGCTCTGCATTGACGCGAGAAGAGGAGAAAAAGCTCGTTGACTTCTGTATCGAGCATAAGGACAACGAAGCCTCCTCGGCACTTTTAGTGCTCTTATATTTCGGGTTGCGCCGTTCGGAACTCAAAACGATCTCTGTCGAAAACGAAATGCTCACTTGCATCACGAGCAAAACGAAGATGGGCAGAAGCGAAGTCAAACGGTCTATCCCGTTTACGCCCGTTTTCAAAAGGGTATTGCCTTATGTGGACTTTGAAAAAGCAAAGCACACGAACGTCAATACTATTTATACGACTTTCAAACGATTGTTGCCCAATCACCATACGCATGAACTGCGCTATAACTTTATTACTCGGGCAAAAGAAGCAGGGTGCAATTTGGAAGCGGTGATGCTTTGGGCGGGACATTCGTTCGACAAAGACGTAAAGTCTTCCGCCGTGGACAGAGGTTATACGGACTACTCGCAAGAGTATCTCGTGCAGGAAGCGCAAAAAATCAATTATATCCTATAAAGGAACGCCTTTTTACCCCGCAATTACCCCACAATCTTCCCCACAATCAAAAGGGAGAAAAAAGCCGCATAAAAAACAAAAACCATATATTGTATTTGATTTGCTCAATCTTATACAATATATGGTATCCGTGGCTGGGGTAGCTGGATTCGAACCAACGAATGACGGAGTCAGAGGAAGTATGGGAGAGGGAAAATCGGGCAATTTTTGCGCTAAAAATTGCCAAAAAACAGCCACTTTGGGCAGAAAAACAGGCAAAAACCTATTAAAACCACTGTTTTTTAAGGTTTTTTCTTCTTCCGAAAAATCGTCTTTGAAACGGTCAACTTCCCAAAAACTTCCCAATCTGTCCTTAACGCAAAATCACGCAGAGGATTCTCCCCTGCGTGATTTTATATTTGCGAATTAAAAATTTGCATTATTTACTTTATTCCAATCCAGCACCGCATGGTTCCCCCCATGCATCGTACTTATATTCTACCACGACATTCCCGACATTGTCAATAAGTGCGACAATATTTCCCTGCCCGTCTTTTCGGTACAGATATGTTCCGCTGTTATAGGCTATGCCTGCCACGCCCGCATTATCATAGAGGAACTCGATTCCGTTGCTCTGTTTGATGACCCGGTTGTTGCCGTCATAGGTATAGGGTTATAGTTTGACGCCGTTGTCCCAAATATTGACATATAAAAATCGGGGTTGCAAAAATTCACTGCACCCCGATCTTTTTCTTGACCATCATTAATTTTTTATTACAATAAAAGGAATCTCCAATATTTCACTTATTTTTTTCGCTTGTTTATAAGTTACACTTTCTGCAAATTCCTGCAATTCTTTATCATCTTCATCTGATAAAGAATGTTGCTCTATTACTCCACAAAACTTACGCTTTTCAAAAATTTCCGCATGATAAAATCGAAAAAATATTAAATCTGTACATATATCCCCTATAAAACCACTTATCACTACAAGCAATTTTAAGAATGGGTTTACTTTTCGTATGCATATAGATACAATATTTTCTCTTTTTATCTGAACTTGTATCTTTTTTCCATGAACTTTAATAATTTCATCAGAAGTAACTATTAGTTCCCCTTTATAAGATAATCGTGCAATTCCTGCTATCAAACAAACCATTACACTACATATAATAAAGCCAATACCTATTGCTTTCCAAGGGATTAATTCTCCAATAGCGATAGAAATAATTATACCTATTCCACACGCAATGATATATACCAAACAAATTGATATTATCCATGCGATATAATTATCTTTATAAGGTTTTATTATTAGCTGTGTGGGTTCGTTCAAAACAATCCTTCCTTTATACGATCTAATATAAATGTAATAGGCGATATAAATATAGTTTTTAAATATGTACGTTCTATTATGATTTTTAAATTTCCTGCAGCAAACGCTGCCGCTCCCAATGCGCCACCTAAACCTAATGCCGCACCAGTTACTGCACCTGTTAAAGCACCAACTAGGAAACCATTCCAAAGGACTGACCATTCTGAATCGCAGAAACCCCACCAGAAACACCTCCTACAAAAGCCCCAAGAATTATTGCCCCTATGAATATAAACCAAAAGAATGTGCCATCTGGATCGACGTTCATCACGGGATTATTGCCGCAATAGGCGTAGAGATTAAGACCGTTTATCGTTTCGGGGTCAAGATAGGAAATATCGTCTATCGTTATAAACCTGCCCGTTTCGGGGTCGTAATAGCGGGATTTCAGGTAGTACAGGCCTGTTTCTTCGTCATAGTAGTATCCGCGGTAACGGAACGGGTTTGCCTTTGCAAGGTTTTCATTGGTCGAATCACTCAGTACTATAACATGGTTGCCCCACGCATCGTATTTATATTGTACCACAACATTTCCGTTACTGTCAATAAGTGCGCAAATATTTCCCTGTCCGTCTTTCCGGTATACATACGTAGTGCTATTATACACTATGCCCGCCACGCCCGAATTATCATAGAGAAACTCGATTCCGTTGCTCTGTTTGATTACCCGGCCATTGCCGTCGTAGGTATAGGTTATATTCCCCTTGCTCAGACGCCTGCCCAAGCCGTCGTAGGTGAATGCCGTGCCGTCGTAGTTCGTCATCTGACGCCCGTTGCTCCAGCTTACGCTCTTGCCGCGGTACGTTGTAGGGTTCCCTATCGCATCATACGCGCACGCTTCCGTTCCGAAGGTTAACAGCTTGTCACCGTCGTATTCGTACTGTACACTCGTGAACTCGCTCTCCTCTGCGTTCTCTTTCAGCGTAAATGTTGTTTCTCTCTTGCAAAGGATATTCCCCTTGTTGTCATACGAATACAGCCACGTCTTTCCGAACGTTTTGTTATCCTCGCGGATAAGCCTGTTCAGCGCATCGTACTTGTACCATACCACGGGCGCGCCGTTTTCGTCGATTCTATACAGCAAGAGAGCTTTTCTCTTCGAAAAGCTCTCTTTTTGTTGTCTTATATTTACTTTATCGAGAAGGTAGTTCAACCGGACCGGTAAAACATTCTAGAATGATAAAAAAGATTACTACAACGATTATCGCTCCTATTGTAATCAGCGCTGCATATAATCCATTATGTTTTGTATTTAGCAAAAAGGCACATAAGAAAAACACACCGCCAACAAAAAATATAACAGCAACTCCTATTAAAACATTAAGCCAACTAACACCACCTTTCCCAACCAACAGGTCTAAACAATATAAAAAACTAAGACCAATATAAGTAATATAAGACATCTTACATCCCCTTAAAAAATCAAACCAAACACATGTTTATAGGCATTATAAATATCATCTTTGAAAAAGCGCCATATGCTCTTGCCCATAAGGATTAAACCTGTTGTAAACATTTCTTTTAAACCATAGCGAATAGTTTTATCCATTGCGATAGCCATAATGTTTGCTGTTGTTGTATAACCTCTCCACAAGTCAGAACCTAAAAAGAATGTTTGCACCGCTGCAGAAAAAATCATTGACGTTAATGCACCCGTCCAAATATTATTCCATGAATCGCCATTATTGATTCCATGCAAAACAGTGCTGACTCCGGATAAAGCAATTCGAGCACCCCGCATTGCAAGTCTCAAACCAGCGGAAGTCGTACTCCCTGCCGCACCGGAAATCGCGCCATATGCTGCTCCCACAAAGGTTTCTATTGCCAGCGAGCCAAAGTCAAGGCTTTGCCAATTGCTCTGTATTCCCTGTCCTACCAACTCGAACCCGCCGCCTAACAAACCTCCAATTGCGGCACCAATCATGACACCCTTTATAACCGCAGCACCTGCTCCCAATGCGACGGCTGCTGCGCCTGCCGTAACAACTGTCGCTACTGTTATAGCAACAATCAACAAACCGCCCAACAGCCAATGCCACCACGCATTACCGTTTGCGTCAATGCGCATCACGGGATTATTCCCGCAATAGGCATAGAGGTTAAGGCCGTTTATTGTTTCGGGATCAAGATAGGAGATGTCATCTATCGTTATAAACCTACCGACTTCGGGGTCGTAATAGCGGGATTTCAGGTAGTAAAGCCCGGTCTCTTCATCGTAATAATATCCGCGATAACGGAACGGGTTCAGTTCGGCAAGCGTTTTATTTTTGGCATAATTTTCATCAAACGCCGCTTCGTCCGCTTCACTGTATTGTTCTTTGTCGTTTACTTTGTTCAAATACAGTGCCGCATGGTTGCCCCACGCATCGTATTTATATTGTACCACAACATTTCCGTTACTGTCAATAAGTGCGCAAATATTTCCCTGTCCGTCTTTCCGGTATACATACGTAGTGCTATTATACACTATGCCCGCCACGCCCGAATTATCATAGAGAAACTCGATTCCGTTGCTCTGTTTGATTACCCGGCCATTGCCGTCGTAGGTATAGGTTATATTCCCCTTGCTCAGACGCCTGCCCAAGCCGTCGTAGGTGAATGCCGTGCCGTCGTAGTTCGTCATCTGACGCCCGTTGCTCCAGCTTACGCTCTTGCCGCGGTACGTTGTAGGGTTCCCTATCGCATCATACGCGCACGCTTCCGTTCCGAAGGTTAACAGCTTGTCCCCGTCGTACTCGTATTGCACGCTTTCGAACTCGCTCTCCTCTACGTTTTCTTTCAACGTAAAGTCTGTTATGCGTTTGCAAAGGATATTTCCGTTGTTGTCATACGAATACAGCCACGTCTTTCCGAAGGTCTTATTATCCTCGCGAATCAAGCGGTTCAATGCATCGTACTTGTACCATACTACGGGTATGCCGTTTTCGTCGATCCGGCTGATATTGCCCATCCTATCGTATGCATACTTAATGTTTTCCGTGATTGGGAATTTTTCTCCGCTCTTCTTTCCGAAGTACACCGCGCTCGGCATGTTTGTTGCATGGTCGCCCACCTTGCGGTAATAGATATACTCCGCCGCAAATTTGGCATTGTCCTTCCACACCTCGCGCCCCGTATTCCTGCCAAGCTTATCCGTCTGCGGACTGAACTTATACGCCCCTGTAGTGATGCTCTCCAGCTCCCGCGCGGCATTGCTTTTGTGCGCATAGGTATACGTTCTCGACGCCGCTCCGCTCTGCGTTACGCTCGACACCTTGCCGTATTTATCGTACGCATACGCTTCCGTATATTCTGACGTTTCTCCCGCTTTGCGCGTGTAACCCGTCAGCCGGTCATAGGTGTCGTTATAGGTATAGCTCTCCGTCTTTCCGCTCACCCCGTCCGTTACCGACGTCGTTTCGCCTTTTGCCCTCAAAAAATTATTAAATCCTATTCGCGTGGGACAAATATACGAGCACGCCCGTGTATAACGCCATCGTATGGCAGCGCCGCCGCATTTCCGAGTTCTGCGAGTTACTGCACTATTTTTTGGTCTATCTACATTCTTCAAATTTGTATGACAATCCTGATTGTAGCCAATTAGTAAAGCAGGGTGGCTATAGCCACCCTGCTTTACTAATTGCAGCATTTTTCAATAATAATTGCTAATTTTGTATGCGGAAGATATGCAAATTTATATTTTACACCTAATTGAGCATCAACGGATAAAACCAATTTTTCTTCTTGCCCTTCAACTTTTACGATAGGATAATAATCTACAGTTGGCGGTTCTCCATTCGCTGCTACCTTTTTATATCCCTCAACAACACCTTCAATTATTATTACTTCTTTTCGCTTGAAATAAGGTAAATCTTTAAAAAAAGGCAATAGCACTTTTATTGTTAAAGGAATTGCTATTAAAGTAAGGCAGGTAAAAAATATAGCGATCCACAATTCTGTTCCATCATGGATATATTGTCTCCAAAAAACAATACCTATTACTAAAAACGCAATACTTATAGGAAACAAAATTATCGTTTCAAGTAAAAACATTCTATAATATTTTTTAAAAAGTTCTGCCTCCATATATTAACCCTTTAATTAAATTTTTTCCATAAACCGCTAAAGAAACCTCTAAAAATAGATTTACCAAACGATATCGAAAACTCTTGTCCCATTAAAGTCATGGCAAATTTCCCAAAACCAAAGCCATAGGTAATTGCTCTGCTAAATACTGTCCACGCGTAGTTGCTTACATTAAAAGAATTTCCTTGCGTTCCCATTTTTACAACTTGATTAACAAAAGGTCTAATTGCTATATCCATTGCCGCTTTAACAATATTAGGCATTTTGACCCCTTTTAACAATCCGCCAAAAATAAACGCTACTGCATAATCTTCCCATGAACCAAATGCCCATGACTGACTAATTGCACTCGCAGTTATATCCGAAACAAACTTCCCTGCAACTGAAGACAACCCGCCTATTATTGCAGCTGTGCCCATCCCGGCCACTAATCCAACTGCTGCTCCAACAGCTGCCCCTGTTAGCCCTCCTAAAGCTATTTGTCCTACTAAATCCCAACCCCGGTATCCATTATTATAGGCGGTTATTCCGCCTGTAACAGCACCAGCAACCAAACCTATCCCCAAGCATATAAGGAATAGTGATAAAATAAATGTGCCGTTCGGGTCAACGTGCATCACGGGATTGTTGCCGCAATAGGCGTAGAGGTTGAGACCGTTTATCGTTTCCGGGTCAAGATAGGAGATGTCGTCAATGGTGATAAACCTGCCGACTTCGGGGTCGTAGTAACGGGATTTCAGGTAGTACAGGCCCGTTTCCGTATCATAGTAATATCCGCGATAACGGAAAGGATTGAGGTTGCCGATATGCGATGCGTCGTTTATATCCGCACCGTTCGCATCCAGCACCGCATGGTTCCCCCATGCATCGTACTTATATTCTACCACGACATTCCCGGTATTGTCAATAAGTGCGACAATATTTCCCTGCCCGTCTTTTCGGTACAAATATGTTCCGCCATTGTATATTATGCCCGCCACGCCCGAATTATCATAGAGAAACTCGATTCCGTTGCTCTGTTTGATAATACGGTTGTTGCTATCATAGGTATAGTTTATATCCCCTTTGCTCAGCCGCCTGCCCAACCCGTCATAGGTAAACGCCGTGGTGTTGTAGTTTACCATCTGGCGGCCGTTGCTCCAACTTACGCTCTTGCCGCGGTACGTTTTAGGATTCCCTATCGCGTCATATTCGCACGCTTCCGTGCCGTAGGCGAGCAGCTTGTCCCCGTCGTACTCGTATTGCACGCTTTCGAACTCGCTCTCCTCTACGTTTTCTTTCAGCGTGAACGCCGTTTCTCTCTTGCAAAGGATATTCCCGTTGTTGTCATAACTGTACAGCCACGTTTTGCCGAACAATTTATTATCTTCGCGAATCAAGCGGTTCAGCGCATCGTACTTATACCACACTACGGGCGCGCCGTTCTCGTCGATTCGGCAGATGTTGCCCATATTATCGTACTTGTACTTGACATTCTCCGTTATCGAAAGGATATCCCCTTTCTTCTTCCCGAAGTATACGCTGCCCGGCAGGCTCGTCGCATGGTCGCCCACTTTGCGGTAATAAATATACTCCGCCGATAGTTTTACATCGCTTTCCGTTATTTCGCGACCGGCATTCCTGCCCAGCTTATCCGTCTGCGGGCTGAACTTATACGCTCCCGTTGTGACGCTCTCCAACTCGCGCGCGGCATTATCTTTGTACGCATAAGTATACGTTCTCGACGCCGCTCCGCTCTGCGTTACGCCCGATACCCGGCCGTATCCGTCGTACGCATACGTTTCCGTATATTCTGAGGGTTTCCCGACATTGCGCGTATATTTTTTGAGACGGTCATAGTCGTTGTCATATTCATATGCTTCCGTATTTCCGCTCACCCCATCGATTACCGACGTCGTTTCGCCCTTTGCGTTGTACGCATAATCGATGTGTTTGCCTGCAGACGTCGTGATCCTGCGCAGCTTGCCCTGTTTGTCCGTATAGTTCGTTATCGTTTCTCCGTTCGCGTTTTTGCTCGCGCACGCATCGACCGTAACCGTTATTCCGTCCACCGTCGTTTCGTCCGTATACGTGTTGACAATATAGTTTTCCGTACCGTTCAGCGATATTTTCGATACCCGACGTTTCGCGTCATACGCATACCGCACAACGTTATTCCCGCTGACGAGTTCGGTAACTTCTCCGCAGGTGTAGCGCGTTTGGGTAGAGTTCTCCTCTCCTTCCTCCGTGCTCTGCGTGATGCTCGTTACCGTATCGCTTTCGTCGTGCCCGTAGGCAAACTTGCTGCCGTTGGGGAGCTTTTGCGTACGCACTACGTTCGTGCCCGAGATATACTCGTACTCCGTCTTGTTCTCGCCCGTTTCGTCGTAATCGGCAAGCGTCTGCCCATTCTCCGCCACTTCGCTCTCCGTGTAGAATTTGGACGAGCTGTCCAAGCTGTTGTAGCTGAACGACTTAATCGCGTTGCCCTTTTCGTCGTATACTGTTTCCTCGACGCTCTTGCCCGTCGTAAGCTCTTCGCCCTCGATATAGCTCTCTTTGCGGACAACGTTGCCCGCGGCGTTGTAATTGTACGCCGTGATCTGCGTATATGTATTTAATACAGACGTACCCTCTTTTATGGTGACAACAGCCGTTTCTTTCACACATTTGTGGTTGTCGTCGTATTCGTAATTCACCGTTGCCTGTTGTGTCGTTCCGTCCGACAACGCCCGCGCATTCGTCGTCTTTGTCGACGGGTTGTTAAACTCGTCCAAAACCGCATTTACCGTATCGCCGCCTGTAAAGTCGGATGATGTGAACGAATTATATGCCTTAGTATACAAAGAATCTTTCTTTGCATATTGCACGTTGTCCTTTTCGTAGACAATATAATCGTACTTTTCAGCCTTTACAACTTTACCGTCTTCTTCGGCATAGTATTCGTATACGTTCCCGTCGTCGTTGACCTTATAATACTGTTTATTATTTTTGTCGTCCGCTATCGTCGTGAGCGTCGATGAGAAAGTAAACGTCGTTTCCGATATATTCGTCGTTGCGGATGCAAGCGCCTGATCATGCGCAAAGCCGCTGACTGTCGATGCATTCGTTACCTTGTTCAGCTTGAAAGCATCTGTGTACGTCAACGTAGATTTGAGTTTGTCCGAAGATTCCACCGTTTGGATATTTTCGTTCGCATCGTATGTAAACGAAACCGTTTTTTCGTTTGCAAAGGTCACTTTAATCAATTCGCCATCCGAATTATATTCATAACCCGTCTTTCTGCCGCGCGTATCCGTGATACTGCTCAACAACCCGGAAGTCGGATTGTATTCAAAAACAATCTGTTTATTGTCCCCATCGTATACGCTTTGAATCTTTCCGTCCTCGTCATATTCGACCGATATGACATTTTCATAATTGTCGAGTATAGCGACGAGCTGTCCCTCTGCATTATATCCTTTCACGATTTTACCGTCCGTCAGATAGTTTACGGGCATCTGCCGGTCGTATTGTTTAAGTTGATAATCTACATTCAGGTATTCTTTATAATACTGTTCGACCTGCATCTTATAGAGTGCTTCATTGTTTTTCATTAATTGCGTCTGCCTGTAAACAACTTCTCTTTGCGTGTCGGAAGCGGTGCTGTATGACCCCACCAACGCCCTTTGATTTTGCGTATTCGTATATTGATCCGATAAATTATTTACCGTATCCCTATAAAATACATATGCTTTATTTTCACTCGACTTATCGCTTTCCTCGTCTCTTAAATAAGTATTATACGCCTTATTGATATTGATAGACTCCATCTGATCGGTCAAAGAATCATACTGATAATCCAAAGACTTTTCTTGCAGAATAAGCGATTTATAGCTGTACGCCTCCGACTCGGAACAGAGTAAATACGTCGAAGAGGATGTCCCTATGTTGTTATAAAACGTAGAAAATTTGTCTTTATCGAGATAACTTTCCAACCGGTATACAATATCTCCGTCGCTCGTCCGAATCAAAACCATGCTTTTGAGCGTATTTTCGTAAGACTGTTTTTGCTGTTCAAGCTGCTTATATTCATCGCTGCGCTGTTCAAGGTAATCGGCATATTTGAACCCTTCTATTTTGGTGACAGCTTTCAGCCCGGTCGCCGTGCGCTGCTCCTGATAAACGTCGTAAGTTTTCCCTCCCGTCGTATACGTCAGTTTACCGTCCATATCGATAGCAATGGAGCTTTTACTCGATATCGTCTTTTTTGCCCCGGTCGTATCAATATAATAATAGGTATCCTTAAACCCGTGCTTATCGCCATTGGCATCGGTATAGATATAATTTGCATCCAATACAGAATCGCTGTTTTTTATCAGCATTTCGTTCAAATTCAGCCGAAAATTTTTCCCGACATACAGTTCGTCTCGGCTCTTTTTAAAGACATGCGAAATGCCGAACCCCAATACAGAGTCCGATTCGGCAACATCACGGAATGCCGCCGTCATGTTCCCTTCCGCAACATTATATTCACCTGCCAATTCACCCACTAATGTAAATGACTGCTTTGCAGGCCTGCTGTTTTCATTTGTCATATATTCTATTTCAAGGGTCGGCGCATTTACCCCATCAAAATAGAACTCTACATTCAAATACGATGAATATGTAACCGAAATACTGCAAGTCGTACCTGCATTCCGAAAACTATTTGTTATATCTACAACTTTTTCGTCTAAGTCGCTTGTCGAAGAAAAGGTAACATACTTCGACCCGATATAGCAACTCCCTGTAGATAATATACGGTAAGGTTTCAGAACAAGGCGTACCGCACTTATTTTTAAATCCAATAGATTCAGATTGCTTTTTTGGATAGTCAACGTTGTACGATATTCTTGACTGCTTGTCCGAGATACTTTGATATAATTACTGGACGCAGTATACCAACTGCTGATGCTTGTGCCTGAACCCGATCCCGAGCCTGAGCCGCTTGAATAGTAGTTCCTATATTCGACCTTTTTTGTGAGATAGGATGAACTGTTCATTATAATCTGCGGGTCGATGGTGACAGGAAACGCGCGGTTTTCCGCATTGATCCAATCCGCACTCGCAATTACTGCAAAGGTATATTTCCCATCCGTTTCCGGAGCGAGTTCAAAATATACGTCGTCGCTGCTTTCCCCGTTCACATCGTACATGAACGGCGCGGGAATCGTCGCTTCCGTTTTTGTGAGAGTCTCGCCGCTTTCGCTTGCCGTTTCCGTATATAATTCCAAGCTTTCATTATCCTCGGAAACGCGCAATTTCAGCCCCTGCGTATTCAGAGCAAAAAGATACCTGTACTCTTCTGCCTTTTCCTTTACGATAATATTCTCTTTAATATTGTCCCCCGATAAGCTATACTCGATATCGGTGTCTTTGTCCGCATTTTCATAGACAGCCTTACTGCCCTTGCTCTGCAAAGTGCCTTCAATCGCCGATTCGACTTCAAGCGTTGTCGGAACGGTATCACCCTCGAAAGCAAACGGCTGTGCCTGTACTTCCGAAGTGCTTTGTTTGCCAAGATACTCCCACGAAATCGCAATCCCAGAAGCCGTCATTTTGATAGACTTTCCCTTTTCCGGTTTCGTGATTTCCGTTTTATACTTTCCTCCGGTCGATTCATACGCAAACTCTTTTTCCGTAAGCGAATTATCGATCGGTTTCCACTGATTCTCCGATTCGTCAAAATAGTTCGACGGCGCCGCGCTGATAATGCTCTTCGCCGTACCGTTGTTGAGCTTATAATGGCGCGATGTTGCGTTGGTCTTCTCTGAAAACTCCTTCAAAACAGCCGGATCATCCCATTGCTGCTTTTCTGCCGCAACATTTTCGGCGTTTGGACTGATTACAGCAGCCGATGCCGACAGCTGTTCCGTTTCCGTACTTGTCTTTTTGAGTTTAATTGTTCCCATTTTCCTACTCCTAAAATTTTATTATTCAATCGTCAAAGCAAAAATATGTACCAAAATATTGTTCGGTAAAATTATTTCCCTAACGACTTTATCATTATGAAATTCGCATATACAATCATGAAAATAGACTAAATGAATCATATCGCCGCTCGATATGCATATCCGCGTATTTTCAATCTTATTGCCTCGGGTAAAATTATCATTCCCCGTATTATATACGAATGCATGAGACCAATCTATAAATGTGATCTCGATCCAATCCTCCGTACTGTCATCGAAAACAACCTTGATCGGTTCGCTCACGTCTCCCCAATACGCAAACCCGATAAAATGCCATTTCTTGACCTTTGAGCCTATTGTAATTCTCTGCCCGTCACAGATAATGTTATCGTACACGCCAAAACAATACTCACAGGCGATTTCTTTTTTCAATATCCTATTTTCGTGCAAAAAATCCCGTTTCAGCACGCAAATATTATCCAACCCGAACGGTTCATTCCCGTTCGGCATTTCATCATATATCAATTTATGGTTACATTGTTTTGAGATATCTATTTTCAAGACCGACATTTGCACATCTCCGAAATATAGTCATATATGATTTTTTCCGCGCCTATCAGTTCGTCTATCTTTCGCAATATATTTTCTTTATTCCTGAACGCGAATCCATAATCATTCTTTTTGTTCATTCTCCAAAATATGGACAATAAATTTGAATACGCGCCTATAATTATAAATATCTTTTCCAACAAATTCCTATCCCTGTTGAAAACATTTACAGAATTTAAATCGAAAAAAATGTCCTTCATTTCCTGCAAATACTGCGTAATCACATTGCTTAGCTCTAACAATGCTGTACTATTTTGAGAAATTAACGATTTTAATGTCCTTAAATTAAATTCTGAGTCGATTTTCGCCTCTTGGAATGTCTCGGCTTTATAACGGCGTAAAAGTGTTGACGCATCTTCTTGTTTTCCGCCCGATTTCTTTATAAGGATGTTCGTAGTTGTTCTTCTGCCGATTGGCCCATCATGTAACATCTTATTAGCATATAGCAAATTATCTAACGATATTATTTTTTCTGAATATTCCCAACTATTTCTATAATTATGATCCACTACATTTACCGTTCCATTCTCAAGATCATATCCATACACCAGCACATAGTGCGGATCGTGCAATTTTTGATAAGTATCTAGTCTGCTTTCAAAATGAAAACAATCAACACCAACTATAATCGGCCTTTGCTTATCGATATTATGAAGCAACTGCTTTTTAGATAAATTACATCTTTTATTTTGGTAACCCAAAACTTTTTCTAAAGTTTTTTCTGGAATCACTATTTTTTCGGCTTCAAAACCTTTTCTAGGTAAAACAAAATAACTCAACAAAATACTTTCAGCAGGAATTCCAAAAGCAGCCAATCCCGCAATTAATTGATGATAGTAACAACTTCGAAAAAAAAATCTATTAAAGGGTTGAATTCCCTCAATCTTGTTCTTTTTCACAGTACAACTCCTTTACTTTCAATATAATATCTCCAACGGTATTCCAATACACCAATTCCGCTTCATCTATTTCAAACTCAATATCAAACTCTTGTTCGATATTGACGATGACCTCAATAAACGAAAGGCTGTCCAAGCTAAGGTCTTTCAGCTTTGTCTGCGAGGTTATATCACTTTCCTCCAATGCACAGGCATTGCGGATAATTTCAATGATCTTCTCTTTCATTTTCGTTTCACTTTGCCGCTCGGCGTCAGTTCCAGCGATTCTACGAGCAAAATTTTATCGGGAATAAGGTACGCGGGCAATCTGTCAATCAATTCTTTTCGCAATGCAGCCACCCCCAGATCCGCAACTACTTTCATGCAAATCTTTTGCCCGTAATGAATATCTTCCTCACCGTATACCATGCAATTTTTCACCCCGTCGATCTGCAGCGCCACGCTTTCAATTTCTGCGGGATAGATATTCATTCCAGAACGGATCAGCAAGTCGTCCTTTCTGCCCAATATATACAAATATCTCTGCCCGTCGATGCTCGCCATATCGCCTGTGTGCAGCCACCCTTTCTTGAGCTTTTCTTTCGTCTTTTCACGCTCGTCGATATATCCCTGCATCAAAGACCGCGATTTTACCAACAGTTCCCCGTCTTCCAGTTTCACTTTTGTATGCGCTATCGGTTTTCCGACGCTTCCGATATTATCAAAAAACTCCTCGGGACAAAGCGCAGATACGCGCGGACTGTTTTCCGTCAGACCGTAAACGTTGTAGAACTTTTTATCCGAAAACTTTTCTTTCACAATATTGGCTACCCCTTCCGTCAGCCGCTCACCGCTGATCACGATGCTATCCAGTGATTTCCCCTGCAAGTGTCTCGACAGATGATACAGAAGCGTCGGCGTGCATCCGAAAACCTGCACCTCGTTTTCATCGATATATTTTGCCAGGCGGGCCGGCTGGAATGCTTCCTCATAAAAGTCAATTTCCAGCCCTTTATAAAGCGCAAATAAAAACTCCCCAGTAAACACGGCCACATGCACGAGCGGCCGGGCAATCAAAATCTTCTGCCCCTCGCGCACCTGAAAATAACCGTCGATTCCCTTTAGGTTTTCGATGATCCCCCTGTGGCTGAGCTTTACCCCCTTCGGCTCGCCCGTCGTCCCGGACGTAAATAAGATGGCGGCCGTCTTATGCAGCTTGTCACGATTTTTCGCTAAAATCGTTTTGATTTTTTCTTCCCGTTCAGCGCCGTAACTCACCTCGACCGGTACGGGAATATTCCCTCCCGCCATGATCCGCAAGATTTTTATCGCCTGCTCCTGCCGCGTTGCCCCCTTTGCTATGATTGGAACATTCCTTTGCCCCGCTTCCCCGTTTTCCGCAAGCGTGATCAGAGTCCCGTATGTAATTTTCCCCTCCGTAAATGCGATACGTTCCCTATATCGGAGCATCCTCCGTTTCAAAAATTCCCAAACATTCATACATATTTCCCCACAAGCTCGACCAAATCCTGCACCCGAATGATTTTACTCGGATCTAAATCGCTTTCGTCAAATTCGATCCCGAATTTTTCTTCCAGTCCCACGATAACGGCAACCAGACTGAGGCTGTCCAAACCTATATCAGTCTTTAATTCCTGCTCAGCCGTTACGTTATCTCCCCCGACCGCATCGATGATTACTTCCTCCACATTCCTGAAAATATCCATTATCCCCTCCGCATTTGAATTGCCTTACTCCACAAGCGCTCCTGTTCGCAAAGCTGCATCAATTTTTCGTTTATTTTGCTTATATCGGATTTTTTCCTTACGATTTGCAACTGAATCTCGACAAGTATCCTCTCATAAAGCTGTATCAGTTTCTCCGTATGTATCTGAAAGCTCAGGTCGCCGTCAAATCTTTTGTTATCCGCTTCAAATGCAAGCCACGCCGCAACCCTTTTCCGCAGCACTTTCAGAACCAACAAAGCGTCCCGCAAATTGACAAGTTTTTCTTCGGTTATCCGCACTTCATCGATGCTTTGGTTTTCTATTCTCGCATACTGCAAAGCACATAATTCCCTGTATATTTGCTCGCTGAACTCGCCTGCCTCCTGAAAAACCAAACACGCCCCGTCATAGATTTCATCTGCTCTATTTTCGGACATATGCCCCTCCGATAACGGATAATTGTTCCAATAGGCATATCCGTCTTTCGTTTTTTCGAGCGCAATATAATGATCCGCACGCCAAGTCATTAGCTTTACCCCCTTGAAAAACTCTCGGTTGACGCGGATCAGGTTCAGCTTATACTTTTGATAACAAAATTTTTCACTATACCGATGTTCCGTAAGCCCCAATTTTTCCGACGTTTCCTGCAACCTCACCAAAGGATAATTTTCATAGCTTGCGTGCTCATTCAAAAACGCATTCATCACTTTCTGAAAGGGCACGAAGCTCTCCGCGTACAGCGACCGCACGTCGAATCTTTCCTGAAAATATCCTAAAAAGTAATTCTCCACGCAGGATAGGGACAAAACCTTGCCGAGCGTCTCTCTATTCATCTTTGACCTCGCGCAAAAATTGCCCTTTATTGAAAAAGTTTATCCGTTCCGAAAGCGGTTTTTCCCAAACGAATTTTCTGCCCGTCGGCGGCTCGATGACTTCGTCCTCTCCGTCCTTTGGCTGAAACATCGATGCGTAATCCGAAAAGTGAAAATCCGAAAACACTTCCGATATTGAACGCATAACGGAATAAACCGGCCGTTCCAATCCGTATTTCTTTACTTTGTTGTACAAATCGGAAAGCTCGATATATCCCCTCTTGATAAACAGGTATATATCCAATAATTTATACAGTTCCGTATCCTTGTTCCGTTGCACCATGGAATACAAAATGCTCTCCTTGTATTGGTGCATGATAAGGTGCAGGAAAAAATCATCCGCCCACAAACTGCGTATTCCGCCGGAAATATTCCCCGCATAGCAGAGAGAATCTTTTAAAACCGCATGCAGCATATCCTCGTGCGAATTGGGAAGATAATCCAGAGAAAAATTGATATCCACCTCGATGAACGGTACCGACGGATGATCCGTTGCAACAACGAACGGCGCCGTTTCTCCGCGGTTCATGCGCCGCGACAGGATCTCCGTCCGCGGCAACGCTACGATTTTACTTTCCCGAAAGTCATAATACCCCTGCACAAAACCCATATTTTTCAATACTTCCGAAATCGCGGAGATATCTTTCTGTTCCACCAAAAGGTCGATGTCGTTCGATACACGCTCCCCTTCGCCGTAGAAAGGCTCGCCCGCTTGCCGCCTGTATGTTTGTTCCGTATCTTCCGAAAGAGCCATACAGCTGAACGATTTTTCGCTGAACCGGAAATTCGTATTCGACAGGACGCTGCCCTTCAAAAACGCGAACCGGATCTTTTCGTCCCGCAATTCGCCGCTGATGTCCTGAATATATTTGCGCATGAATCGGTTCCGCTCGCTCTGCATTTTGAGAATCTGCGACAGTTTGCGTTCCGCCGATTGCGGTATTCTGATTCCCAACTCTTTTGTTTTATTAAAAAAATAGCCGCCGATTTTATTCAATTCCAAAAAGCCGAGTATCCAATACCAGTCCAGACTCTTTTCCGGTATACTCGGCCTATCCTGCAATACATTCAACACAAAATTCAATTCGTTATTCATTTTTCCCCTCAAAATACATATCCAATTTGTTTTTCACGTGCAAAAAGGCAGCATCCGCGCTTTGGCTCGTATCCAAAACATGAAAATCCGCCTGCTCCCGCATCGACAGAAATTCTTTCGCCACATTATGCAGCAGCTCTTCATTCAAATGTCTGTTGCACTCTTCCGGGCGGGAACGAATCCTGCGTATCGCAAGTTCCGGCTCTACATACGCCAAAAATGCGATATCCGGCTTGATTATCTCTTTACACGCATCGAAAAACCACGTTTCATTCCGATATCCGCGCGCCAGCATATTCGCTATGCTCGTATATAGATAGCGGTCGCAGATGATAATTTTACCCTCTTTTAATGCGGGAACGATAACCTCATGATTATGCTGTACCCGATCGGAAAGCGTCAGCAACTGCACCGCCCTGTAATTGATCTCATCGTGTTTGGAACAGTACATCATCTTTTGAAACAGCCGCGTCTTCCTGGACAGATCTGTGGGCTGTTTTTCCGGGAGTATCCGTTCGACGCCAAACCTCGCGCAGAGATACTCTTTTGTTTTGGCGATTATCGTCGTCTTGCCGGCGCCGTCCGTGCCCTCGAATACGATCAGCGTTCCCGGATAAATATTTCGCTGTAATTCAAACATTCTTTCTGCCCCGCAAAATGATTTTCCCCTGCATAGCCTCGGTTGCCTGCGATTCAGGTGCATTCATTTCAGCCCCTTCCAAATCCTGTTTTTCTTCGTTGACTTCGGATACTATCGCCGCACTTTCCTCCGCTTCTTCGGAGGGCTTGTCCGCCGTTAAAATACTTTTAATCGAACCGATCATTTCCTCGTTCTGCCTGATTTCTTCCGCGGACAATACCTTTTTCTTGCTCGGAATAAACTTTTCGATAAAGGCATAGATCGCTAAACTCAAACTGCTCGACGTGAGCCAAAGGGTTATAAACTCTCCCGTAAACGAAACCGTCTTCGTCATCAGATACTCGTACAGCGCCGTTACGCCGAACCCGAGAAGCAGAGGCAAAAACGTTATGTATTTCGTGTACTTCGAAGAATCTTTTGTCTTTGCGGCCAGGCTTTTGATCGGCATCTTGACAAGCCCCGTCAGGATACATACCGCTGCAGCGATCAAAACGCTGTCCAGACCGTAATTTTGCACCAATTCTGTAATCGTAATCTCCATTTTCCCCTCCTTGTCAATCGAAAATCGAATGTATTCTGTTTTCGTCGAGTTTATTGGCAATCGCCGAATTTTCCGTCGTTGCCAGCTTTACAAACCCGTAGCTTTCCGCATACGTCGTTACGATATTGTTCTGCACCAATCCGATATTTTTGTGGGCAAAAATCCCGCAATCGCACACGTTTTTGATAATGTTCTGCGAGATCAGATTTTCTGTAGCGCTTTCCACCGCCGCATAGATCCCTACGCTCGATTGATATGTCGACGGCAGTTGCAGCCCCTGCATCATGTTATTTGTAATGATGCAGTTGCTGCCTTCCTGCTCAAACAACCGCGGGTTGCGACTTGTAGACGTCAGAATGTTTCCGTCAAAAACACTGTCGTTCGCATAATTTCTTACCGAACGCCCCTTGATCGTATGCGTCGCCAGAATTTTGTTTCCGTTTACCTTTGCAAAATCTCCTTTATTTTCCAAACCGATGCATTGACCGCCCCATTCGCCCACGATATTGTTGGACTCAATCAGATTGTACAGGCCCTCGTTTACAAATCCGTATGCGTATGCCTGTTCTTTTAAGGTGCCGGTATTATGGCTGCCGTTCGCCTTGATGTTGTTCCCGATATACCTGCCGAACCTCCCGTTGGTAAAAACTCCGATAGCAGCTTGCTTTTTCCCGACTCCGATATTTGTCGAATAAACAAATGTATTTTGTATGGATATGCTGTTCGCTAGATTATTATAAACGCCGTAAACGACGCTGTCCTTCATCCCGCTCTGCACGATTTGCACTCTGATGCAGCTGTTCGCAATCACAAGGTTATCCGCGCGCGTTTCCATATGTGTATCCAGATTCCCGTTGTTGAAGATCCCTACTAAATTCGATTGATTTTCGGAAACGACTTCAATGGAACAATTATTCAGCTTCAATCCGTATGCCGTGTTATATATCCCCACGATCTGTCGGGTCGTTGCGGGGATATTCAGATACACGTATAATTTCAGGTTCTTTATCTCCACATTTTTTGCCATGCTCGAAACAAAGAATATGTTCAGATCCGTATCCAACGGCTCTGTTATATTCACTCGAACGATTGCATCCGCAAAATCTAACGTTATATTCGGCTTCGTTATGTTTACCAGGCTTTTGCTGAAATTTTTCCCCACATAAAAGCTTGTACTCTTAGGCAACTCCAAATTGATTTCGCCTTCAAATCTAATTTCGCTGAATAACCTTGCCGAATCGATTACTTGCTGAATGTCTGTCGCCATAACCACTCCTCTCTATTTATCTTAGCGTGTTTATATCAGGAAAACGCTTCCGAGCGATACACGGACTTTTAATCCGTTATTTTTGCTCTCAATATTTCTTCGCGTGTCACATATCCCGCAACGATAAATAATTCGTATAATTTATTTTCAAATTTACGCTTATATCGATAATAACTGCTTTCCGATAAAGGAACTTCCGCCAACGTTTTCTTGTCCGTTTTTCCGAATATCACGCTTTCCTGGATTATATACGTGAACAGCGGATTGTCTTCGCTTTTGATAATGCCCTCAATATAGTCCGGTAATTTATATAACCATTCAGGGAACATGATTTTTTGTTTTCTGTTACATCGCCAAATATACGCATACTCTTTCCCACCCTCTATCGAATCCTTGATTTTATCGTATATAAGCAAAAAATTTTTTAGTTCCGCCTTATTCATATTCCCCTTTATCGCCCCTGTGAAACTGTTTCACACATACTCTCCCCGCCTATTTGCTTCCTACAAATAGGCGGGCGCCCTTGCCAAAAAGCAAGGGCGCCCGCCTATTTGCTTCCTACAAATAGGCGGGCGCCCTTGCTGCTTTTATTCTATTATATCACACTTCTCCGCGTTTTTACTGTCAGATTTTTTTACTTTTTAAAAATATATTTTTTCCATGCTGTCCGGACGCATACATTATATGGATTTTATGAACAAAATTTCTGCATAAGCAGCAAATTATACTGCTCACTCCCTCGATTTTATACGGGCAATCCTTTTAATTGCCTGACAACGAATAAAAAACATGACTGCTCAAAAGCCCCAACAGGCAGATCATCTTTTTTAATGGTCTTGTCTGTCGGGACTTTTTTATTTTGCCCTGAACTCCTTATTCTGCCGTCAAAACAATGGTAACTTTTTATCCGGTTTAGGTACATTTAGTTTCGGTTTTGTCAACAAAAGTTGTGGTTTTTGGTAAGAAAATGCGCTATCTTTTTCCTGTCCTTTTGCAGTATAGTGGTTACAGTCAAAGCGATCGGGAAGACTGCTCGGCTTTTGTTTTGAAAACAAAGGGATAAATGTCTCGGATTTGGCTATCCGCAGAAAGTGTCAGGTTTAGGTTGGGTTTTCGTCTGATTTTGGTCGGAAAGTGGCGGGAAACCGGTCAAGGCAATGTTCTAACATTCCTTCTCAATTTCTGCTATGATTGAATCATAAAAAAATTCAAAGAAAATTTTCAATACGCAAAAAACTTGCGTATTGGAGTGGTTTAATAGAAACGATAAGACAGGATAAGTGAAAGTTTTGTAAAATCTTTCATTTTGGAGCCACACTTTTGCATTTCCCGTGGCTACTAAGTGAGAGGAAAATTTTCAAATGTGCAGGTTTTCTGCATATTTGACAGTTACACTGTTGACATAGAAAAAGTCTGAAACTTTTTTCGGCAAAGTCACGCGCAGCTTGCGAGTTTACTTGTTATCATAAAAGCACAAATCTACAAAGGAGGTCAAGGTCGGGGTGACGGCAGACGAAAGACGCCGCGCCATCTGGGAAGCGATCCGTGTCAGGCGACACGACAAGATACAGAATCTCGCTTTCGAGTTCGGCGTGAGCAGGCGCACAATCGAATATGACGTAGAGCGCCTTTCTCTGCATTACCCCGTCTACACTACAAAGGGAACCGGAGGCGGCGTCCACGTCGCAGACTGGTACAAGCCGGATCAGAAACACCTGTCGAAAAAGGAACAGCGGTTTCTGGAGCAGATCGGCAACACCCTTTCGGGTGAGCAAAAAACCATGATGGATTCTATTATCAAAAAATTCGGAATACAAAGGAGTGCATAACAATGACGAAACAGGAACTTACGGCGGAATTGCAGGATATCCGCTATTACAACACGCACAGGGAAATGTTCTGCAAAGCGGAGAATACCGGCTTTAAGGCGAAGACTCTGGAGAAGATCGGGAAATACGCCGACCTTATCATCAATGCTCCTCTGCGGCTGCAAATGGTGTATCACAAGATATTTACGGAAGGCAAAACGCAGGCAGATACGGCAAAGGAATTGGGTATCTCCGTCAGCTACACGAAAAGCCTTATGCGGAAGTTATACGCATATCTGCTGGAACGGATAAACAGGTGAGAATATGGCATACAGAAAGTGTAAGATCTATTTTGACGGCAGCCACCATATCGCTATCCCGCCGCAGCCGAAAAAGCCCCGCCCGAAGAAAGGCGCAAAGGTCAAGAAAGAAGCCCCGGAATTGGAAGAGTTAGACGCAGAGGACGAGGATTGCCCGTTCGACAAGCCCGTTCAGTTGAGCCTGTTCGACGGAGAAAAGCGGAAAGAAAATCCACCCGAACTCTCGCCAGCAGATGAAAACAGTCAGGAAACCGTGCAGATAAGTGACGAAAATACACCCACCCGCAAAGAGATATTCGAGCGGCTGTATAAAGAACATCTGTACGATTCCAGACGGAAAAGAAAACACGAAATCATAAAAGGAATGATGCCCTATTGCAAGGATTACGAGGACGCAAAACTCTTTACGGAACTGAACCTGCGGAGAAAGCGGAACAACCTCATCGCCCGCCGCATCCGCATGACGCGGAAAGCAAATTTGCAGGATTTCACCCATTTCGTCACTTTCACCTACTCGGATGCGCTGCATACCGAACAATCCTTCAAAAAGAGTTTAGGCACTTGCCTGCGGCATTATGCCGACCGGAAAGGCTGGAAGTGCATGGGCGTATGGGAACGCTCCCCCGAAAAGCAACGCCTGCATTTCCACGGCATCTTTTTTATCCCCGAAGGCACCATGCCCGGGCAGATGATGGACGTCAACGATTTCAACTTCAAATCGAAAAAGCGGAAGATCACCCACCAGAATACCTATTTCAACGAACATTACGGGCGTTCTGACTTTGAAAAGATAGAAAACGACT
>ERZ1643249.1596-NODE-1596-length-22620-cov-10.661688_pt1 | contig 22620 bp, 12 predicted proteins | sample MGYA00579263_ERZ1643249 | MGnify/ENA primary metagenome ERZ1643249 (study PRJEB29033, sample SAMEA4952264) | chicken gut metagenome | biome: Broiler Chicken; feature: Gastrointestinal Tract; material: Caecum | place: Ireland | collected 2018 | study: Broiler... | reverse complement strand
AACTATGCTACCATCGCCACAACGAAAAGCAAAATTCGGAAGGCTTATATAAACAAGGGTATATAAAGAAAGACCGACAGGGTTCACTCTGCCGTCTTTTGCTGTATCTGATTGATTTGTTCTACTGGGGTTGAAATAGGGTGACGATCGTGTCGGTCGCCGGGAACGGAATGTTTTTGCAAGCGAGGGGCGCGCGCCGGCGCGCCCCTCGCTTGCTTTCATAAAAACAATCCGGATGCCGGAGAGCCGTTCAGGTCCCGGCAGGAATAACAAAACTGCATTCTGCTCCGGGAGCATGCCGAAACAGAGAATGCTTCATATAGCTTTCACAAAAATTTGTTTTCTTTATCAATTATTTATTATAATGTATGTGTTGGTCCAAGATCCTTTTCTTGTCCGGATAAAAAGGTGGATTATTGTGTCTTTTTAAAATGAAACTATTGACGGGGAAAAGATATAAATTATAATGAAAAACGAAAACAAAGAATGAAAGCAATCAGCACAAGGGGGTACCCCCTTGTGCGTTGTCTCCGACAACGCACAAAAGAATTTAATCGAAAGGATGAGAGATGAGTTATATTGAAGTCGATGTCAACGGAAAAGCGTTGTTTAATGCTGAAAGGCATCAGATTTCCGTGCTGCGTTGCTGCGAGGAGTGGTGCAGTCCGGATAAAAAAATCGAACGGCGGACGAGAGGCTATTGTTCGCTGCACTTTATTATAGGCGGAAAAGGGACGCTCGTCTATGAGGTGAATGGGCAGAGGCAGGAAGTCGTCTTGCAGAAGGGCGATTCGTTTTTGTTGTTTGCCGGCGAGAAGTATGAATACTATCCCGATCCGGAACGGCCGTGGGGATATGATTGGATCGACTTTACGGGAAGTCAGGCGGAAGATCTGTTTTCTGCATGCGGATATGACAAAGAAAAACCGTTTATTCATATCCGTCATTTTGACCGTCTCCGCTCTCTGCTTGGCGCTCTTTCCGACGCTTACGACGTAAGCGAGGTGCAAAACCTGCGTTGTTCGGGTTATTTTCTGGTACTGATCAGCTATCTCGTCGAAGATATGCGGCAGATGCTGAACAGAAGGGACGAATCGCAGTCGAAAAAGTTTCAGCGCCTTCGCAACATTCTCATTTATATCAATAATAATTATCGGCGTGAACTGGATGTGGAGACGGTGGCGGTAGACGCCTGCGTATCGCCCGATTATCTGAAACATCTGTTTTCCGAACTTCTGGGGATGTCGCTGACAGAATATCTGAACCGTTTCCGCATCTCTTCCGCCTGTGAGAAGTTCCGGCAGAGCGACGCGATCGGGATCGAGGAGATCGCCGCCGAGGTAGGGTATGCCGACGCAAAATATTTTGCACGCGTCTTTAAGAAGATCAAGGGCATGAGCGCCAGCGAGTACCGAAAAAGTGGTACGTCGGAAGATCCGTTTGACTGGCTGAAAGAACGGAATATCGACTACCGGTAAAAATAACGGCAAAGGTTTTGCCGTGATGAGATATAGAGTTTCAAATAATCAAAGAAAAATTTGTATGGAGGTAAAATGATGAGAAAATCGAGGTTTTTGGCAGTGTTATCCGCAGGGATCATTGCGGCAAGCACGGCGGCATTTGCGGCATGCGGAGGAGGACCGGACGTTCCGGATGGATTCACCGGGACGGCGATCTCCTTTTACGCGACCTATGTGAACGAGTATTCGGCAGACGCATACAATGAGCTCGTTTCGACCTATAACAGCACGCAGGGCGTCGAGGACAACGTGTATGTGGAAATGATACCCAATTCGGGCTCCGTCGGCAATCTGAAATCCATCCTGACGGGCGCAAGCAGCCGTTACGATGTGATCATGGTGGAGGATCAGCAGTTCAAGGGACTTGCCATGGAGACCAACAGAAGCGGAGAGAGCGTGTTCGTCAATCTGGAAGATTATCTGACGGACGACGTCAAAGAGGCGATGGACTGGGAGCAGATTCCTGAAAGTCTGCTCAACTGCTGGCGGTTCAACACCGAAAAATCTGCGGAGATCGGCAACAAATACCTTGCGGGAGAGGGCGCGGATCTTCTCGCCATGCCGTTCAACAACAGCGTTCACATGCTGTTCTATAATACAAAGATCTTCAGCGATATGGGCATCAATCTGGTGTCTGTCGCCGAGGAGGAATGCGGTGTGGGCGAATATGAAAAACTCATGGCGCACGGATATGCGGAGTACGCCGAATCGTACGGCGCGCCGTACGAGGGTGCCGTGCTCTCCAAAAACGATCTTGGCGAGAGCGTCTACAAAGTGTTCAACGACCGCGTTCCGATGAGCTGGGCGGAACTGCGCTGCCTGGCGCGTTCCTATCAGAGGTATGCGGGCAGCGGCTACTACGGTTTCATGTCCGAGTGGTGGTTCAGCTTTGGCTGGTCGGTGGGTGGCGACTGCATCGGGTGGAATACTGAGACCAATTCGTACGATTTCGCCATCGGGGATAAGGACGCCAACTATCTTGCGCTCAACGACATCACCGTCAACGGGACGCAGTATTCGCAGGGCGAGGTGCTCGACTATGAGGACATGAAGTATCTGCACGCAAACAGTTCCGCCTATCAGGCGATCGAAAGCGATCTGTATGAACTTCCCTCCATGTACGATGCGTTCCTCGAATATAACCGCCTCGGGATCCCGTCGGGCAAACCAGCAACGGACGACGGAACAAAGATGGGCTACGGCGTGGCAAAACCCACGACGGAGAACCGTACCAAGGAGTTTACCTCGGGGGAGAGCCCCATGCTCATTGAGACATCCACCGACATTAACCTGTTCAAGGGAACGGCCGTTGCAAACAACTTCGACGTCGCTCCCACGCCGCAGTACCGTGAATTTGAAGGCGAAGAGACGCGCACCGTGAACGGCGAGGAATATCTCACCGTGATCGACGGAACATCTTATTCGGGCGAGCGCAAGACGGTGACTAACTCCGAAGGAGAGGAAGTGCTCTGCCAGGGCGAGGCGATCACCTCTATCAACGTCACGAACGCGCTTGCCATTCCCGCGAACATCGACGACGAGGCAAAGGCAGCGGCGTTCAAGTTCATTACCTGGGCGGCGGGGTCTGAGGGGCAGATCATTCTTGCCAAGAGCAACGCATGCGTTCCCATTCAGTCAAATATCGCCATGAGCGAGGAGTTCAACGACGCGGCGGAGCGCAAGGCGGGCAACACCTGGGCGGTCGGCTTTGCAATGCAGAACTGCTATGTCGGCGACTGGTCGTACTTCAACGTCAATACATGGATCACGGGCTGGTCGGGCGAGCTGAACGGCAGCGTCCGCCGCGGAGATTGGACGCTCGACTACTTCCTTGGCCAAAAGTCGGACACCGCAGAATCCGCGCTTGCACCCATGCAGATTCGCATCAAGGGGAAATAAGGCATGGAAGAAAAGATCCTGTCTGCGGCGGAGGAGACGGTCGCAGGGGCAGCGGTACATAAAAACGTGCAAACGCCCAAAAAGAAGAGAAGATGGACGCCGGAGGCATGCGTTGCGCTCCTGCTTGCCATCATTCCTCTCGTAGGATTTGTTGTGTTCAGCGGATTTCCCCTGATCATCTCCATCATTGCCCTGTTCTGTGACGTGGATCTGTATCAGCTGGGAGATTTTACCTGGAACGCATTTGAAGGGTTCAAGGTCGTCTTTTCGGACGGGTATTCCGTCGCGACGTACGGTCTCAACATGGCGCCGTACTTCTACAAGGCGATCGGCATCACGGTCTGGGTGGCGAGCACGCAGCTTGTCACGTTGGTCATCGCGCTCGCTATTTCGGTGCTGCTTGCCACCAACCCGAAGGGCAGGAAGATTTTTCAGATCCTTTATTTCATTCCCTATATCTGTTCGACGGTTGCCGTGTCTCTCATGTGGCGTTGGTTTTTTAACGGCGAGACGTCGGGCGTTCTGAATACGCTGCTCGGGACGCAGATCCGATGGTTGGAAGAGCCGAGCTGGATGACGTGGTGCATCATTGCGGCGATCATCTGGCAGGCGCCCGGCTACGGCATCGTCATGTACAAGGCGGCGCTCGCCAATGTGGACAGCGCACAGTACGAGGCGGCTTCGCTAGACGGCGCAAACGCATGGCAGAGGTTCTGGTATATCACGATTCCCGGAATTGCGCCCACGACCTTCTTTCTGTTGCTTTCGGGCGTTTCGGCAGGATTTCTGACCTATGATATTGCAGCTCTCATTATTCCTGACGGCTGGACAGGCTATATCGGCGGGAATGACAGCATGGGACTTACGCTCATGCGCCTGGTGTATTGGTTTATCCAGAACGAACAGCTGACGCCTTCCACCGTTTCGGCGGCGTCGGTCATCAGCTGGGTACTGTTCGCGGTGACGGCAACGCTTTCCATCATCCTGTTCCGTCGCCGTGAAAAGAGCATGGAGGGCTGATATGGAAAGGATACAGAAGGCGCGCGGGGTATCCGCTCCGCGCAGAAAGAAGAAGGTGCGCGCTTCAAGGATCGTCGTCTTTGTACTGCTGATCCTCTATACGTTCTCATTGTTCTTCCCGCTTTACACCGTCATTGTCACGTCCTTTACATCCATGATGGAGAGCTCTGCAACCACGCAGTTCATCTGGCTGCCCAAACATCCGACGTTTGATTCGTATATCTCTGTATTTACGGAGGACATCAATGCGGATTATCTTGGCGCGCCTTCGCTGTTGGTGGGACTTTGGAACACGCTTTGGATGACGCTCATTCCGCTTGTGGTCGGTCTGCTCGTTTCGGGGCTTTCGGCGTATGCCTATACAAAGATGAATTTCCCCGGGAAGGCAAGGCTGTTCAACGTGGCTTTCATCATTTCGATGATCCCGCTCGGGGCATTCGGCGTCATCTCTTACACGTTCTATTCCATGATCGGCTGGACGGGAACGGTGCTTCCGCTCATCATTCCGGGACTGTTCGGCGGTATGGGAACGGTGTTTTTCCTGAAAATGTACTACGAAGGGATCCCCGATTCCTATATCGAGGCGGCGCGCATCGACGGCATGAGCACGCTCGGCGCATTCTTTGTCATCGTGCTGCCCCTCGCACTGCCCGCGTTTATCGCACAGTTCATCTTCGGCTTTGTAGGCGGTTACAACAACTATCTCGGACCGCTCCTCTATTTGCAGGGCGACCCGGATTACATCACATTGCAGCTTGTGCTCTCGCAAGTCACGTCGCTGTTCCCCGGCGAGGGACAGGAGACGGTGCACTGCGCGGCGGCGGTGCTGGGCATGATCCCGTTGATCGTGATCTATGCGTTTTTGCAGAAGTATTTCATCGAGGGGATCGCAGTCGGCGGCGTCAAAGGTTGACGTGGCGCCTTTCAAACGGAATGTACGCTGCGGCGCGGCGAATCTGTCGCGTTGCAGCGCAACAAGAAATCAATATGAAGGAGGAATTTGCATGAAAAAAACCAAACTGCTGTGCACCCTTTCCGCCGTGCTGATGAGTGCCGTCGTGGCGCTTTCGGCATGCTCCGGCGGGGAGACGGGCACGCGCGTCGACTTCTATTCGGGCGATGAGTACAATGAGGACGGGACCGTGCGCTATAATCATGAGCTGTTCTACATGAACGCCAACAAGGGGCCGGGGCCCGACCCGTTCGTTCTGGATAACACCGAGCGCGATGGCTACTATTACATCTGGTCCACGCTGAGCAACGGGCTGTTCATCTACCGCTCCAAAGATATGATGGAAATGGAGCCGGTCGGCCCTTCCTTGCAGTTTGAAGCGGGAAGCGAGGAGGCGAACGCCGTGAACAGCGGCGTATGGGCGCCCGAGTGCGTGTACGACGAAGGCGACCCCGAGACGGAAGAGGACGATTGGTACTACCTCTTCTTCAGCGCTGCGCCCGCTAGCAATCAGACGGATGTTCAACCCGGCGAGGGCGTCTGTCAAGGAACGGCGAGCTGGACGACCTACGTCGCGCGCTCCAGGAATGTGGAGGGTCCGTACGAGCTGGTCAACTTCAAGGATGAGGAGGCGGAAGAGGGCGGCTATGCGCACACCTTTATCACCGAGCGCAGCACGCTTCTCACCGATGAAGACATCGGCACGATGGGCATGAATGAGGACGGCGAGCCCGAAAGAAAGACGGCGACCAACAAGGTCTATCGCCTTGCTTTCCCGCAGAGCTATATGAAGTTCGCCTATTTCGATCCGGAGTGGTATGCCAACCTCATTTACGACATCAACAGAACGGACAGCTGGACGATGGCGGGGATTCCCACCGGCATCGACTGCCATCCCTTCGTGGATACGGACGGCCAGAAGTATCTCTACTGGACGTTCAACTGGGCTCTGAACGTTGTCTATTGTGTGCCGATGGCAGGCGAGAACGGCGGCAACTGGCTCACGCCCGATTGGGATAAAGCACAGTATGTGCTTGCGGCAAAGTATTGGAACATCGAAGACTTTGAAGAGGGCAACTTCGGACAGATCATTCTCCCCAACGATGAAGGAGAATACTGCTATGACTACGGCGACAATATCAACGAGGGTGTCACGGTCATTGAGCACAACGGAAAATACTACCTGACCTATTCGCACGGCGCCTACACGAACAACGGCTATGAAGTCTGCCAGGCGGTGGGCGACAGCGTGTTCGGGCCCTTTGAAAAGCTTCCGGAGGAGCAGAACGGCATTCTGCTCTCGGCAGGCGTGGAGGGCAGTGAGGAAGTTTCCGGTACGGGGCACCATTCCTTTGTGACCATCGGCGATCAGCTGTTCATCTACTACCATACGCACAACAGCTATACGACGATGGGGGATGCCCGCCACGGCAATCTTGACGAAGTGAAATGGGTGACCATCGATGACGGCAACGGCGGGCAGATGGACGTGCTCGTTGTCAACGGCGCGACGGCAAACCCGCAGCCCAAGGTGGAAAAATATTCCGAATATAAGAACGTCGCCGACGAAGCGACCATCGCGCTGACCGATGAATCGGCGCTCATGGAAGGGTCTGCGCTCTCGTGGCTGAACGACGGGCTGCTTTCCGTCTGCAAGAGCGGGAATGTCGATTTCTACGACACATATGTCCAGGAAACGTACATCACCAAGTCTGCAACGTTTGAAGTGACGCTTGCGCAGGCATCTGCGGTGCGCGCCGTTATGGTGTACGATTCCAAGCTGGAAACGACCGCGTTTTTGAATCTTTCGCGCATCGAACTGGAAGATTCGGCGGGTAATGTCTACTATATGGAGAACATTGCGCTGCCCGAAGCCTGGTACGATGCGTCCGCAGTGACGGGAGAAATGCTGTACATTTCGCCCGGAGCGGCGGCATACGCGGAATTCTACGAACTTGCGGATATCGTCAAGGTGCGCATCACTGTGGACGTGCCCGTCGGGCAGGAGCTTGTCGGGATCTCCGAGATCCGCATTCTTGCGAAATAAAGATAAGGAGGGAAATGTATGAAACGCAAATGGATCGTGCTTCCCCTGTGCCTTGCCTGCACGCTGACCGCAGTCGCGGCGGCGGCATGCACGCCGCAGGAGGAGGACAATGTACGCGATTACACCTTTGAGGATTATGAGCCCGAGATGGGTGCGCCGGACGAAGGATTTACGATCGACGGCGTGCTGGACGAGGCGGTGTATTCGCAGAAGCGCTGGCTGCGCGCCGTCAAGGTCGAAAAAACGGACGGCCTGCTCGACTACGACGTTGCCGTTGCGGCGATCGAGGATGCCGCAACGATCGGCATGACCACCCATTACGGCACGAAGGGAATGTATGTCGCCCTCGAATATAAGGCTGCGGTCGGCGAACAGCTCTACGTCAATCCCGACCGTTCGAGTACGCAGAACTCCATCGCGGAGCTCTACCTTGCCATGCCGCAGGCGACCAGCATTGAAGATAAGTATGTCTGCGAAGTGGATATGCAGCCGGACGGCACCCTCGTGTTCAAAAAGAACAACTGGGGCGGTAACTGGGACAACTTTGCCACAACAAATGACATCATGGCGCAGCTCGGCGTGCAGACGAACGGCGTTGTTGGTGAGTTTGTCGGAGAGGGCGAACAGCGTGCTACGCAGTATTCCATGGAACTGTATATCCCGTGGGATTACATTGATAAGATCGGCGGCGAGGGAACGGCAGACTTGATCAAGGCGGGCGATGTCCGCATGAATCTTGCGCCCATTACGTCGTACAACTACCAGGGGACGGACGGAACGGTCGACCGCTGGTGGTGGATGCTCGGCTCGCAGCTCGATGACGGCGCGTGGGGCAACCTGAACGGCTGGTATCACTTCAACGGCGACGGGCTCATTGCCTACGATATCGATATTGAAGTTACGGGTGAGGGCGGAAGCATCATGGAGCGCTTCGGCTACGAACAGGCGGTCGCCAACAACTCCGTCACTTTCCTGACCAAGACGGACGAAACACATGCGATCAAGTCCATCACCGTTAACGGAAAGGACTACACCGATCAGCCCTCCGCCATCGGCAACGGCTCGTTCACCGTTCCCGCAAGCGAGGTTACGCAGGATCTGCAGGTGTCGATCGAATTCATGGAATATACGCCGGAGGCGGAGGAGTACACGTTCGACGTCACCCTCAACCGCTTCGGAATTGTGACGGCGGCGCCCGAAGGCGCAACGCTTTCGCTTACGGGCATCAACAATTATTCTGTGACTGTCGGTGAAAACGGTCGGGCCACGATAGAAATGCTTCCCGGTACCTATACGGCAAGCATCGAAGTCGACGGGGAGACAGAATATCTCGATACGCGCGTTCTGTTGCGCATCGGCAGTGATGAAACGAACGTTGGCATCGAATTCGGCAACGACGTATTCACGCAGGCGCTGTACGGAGATTGGACGAATACGACCATCGACGATTCGAACGCATACGGAGAGAACGGCTACATCACCAACACCGGAAATTCCGTGCTTGCGGTCACAAACGAATCTTTTACCGATTCCGTGTTCACCGTCAAACTCAACAACAGCAACAAGTCGTCTAACAGATGGGGCGGTCCTGCGCTCATTTTCGACGACAACGGCACAGCACGCGGTGTTCGTTTCAGCATGGTTATTCAAAACGGAAAGATCGACGTCCAGCTGGAAGCCCGCAACGACGGCAATATTCAGTATATCACGCCCGAAGAATACACAAACGATACCTGGCATTGGTTCAGTTTTGATACGGACGGTTCCTTTACGGAGGCGTGGAACAACGGCACGAGTCTTGCCTTTACGATTGTGCGCAGCGGAGCGGAACTCTATCTCTTTGTCGGGATTGACGGTGACGATGCCGCACCGGCCTTCCTCGGCAAGTGCACCATTCCAGAGGACTATGCGAAAATGGAAGGGCATTGGACGGTGTTCATTGCAGACGCTCCCAACGCGACCTATTATATCTCGCTCGACGACAGAGAGGAAACGGTGGCAGACTGGACGCAGTTCTCCGTCACGCTTCCCGAAACCATGGAGGGCGGAAGCGTCTCTGCAGATCGGACAACGGCGAAGGTCGGCGAAACGATCACCGTCTCCGTTACGCCGGATATCGGTTATGCGGTCGCTTCGTTCACGGTCAACGGCGTACCTGCGCAGATCATGGACGGCAAGGTCGAGCTCACCTATGAAGAGTACGGCAGGGAGATCACGGTTGCGGTCACCTTTGAAGAGGCAGAGCCCGTGGAGGTGACGTTCACCGTTCCCGCGCTCGCCCGCCTCGGACAAGATGTTGCGCTGAATGGCAAGACGGTCACGTTCTCCAGTACAACGTCGCAGACTGCCACGGTCACGGACGGCGCCGTTACGGTCAGCCTGGTCCCCGGAACGTATACGGTTACGCTCAACGGGTATGGCAATGCGGTTGCTTCGCTCGCCGTAACGGTAGACAATGAAGGGAATGCGACGGTCGACGGCGAAGAGGGCGAAGTGCTTGCCTTCACGTATGATACGTTTGGCGGGAATACCGTCGGTAATCCGGGCAGTCCCGTTGCCACGATCGATGATTCCACAACGAACGAGGACGGAACGGTCTCGGCAAACGGAAAATTCTGGACGCTGATGAATGAACAGACCAATGCTTCCGTATTCACGGTCACCGTCAAATTCTCTGACCTTTCGGCGGGCTCCGTTTACTTCGGGTATCTGTTCTCCGACAACAAGGGCGTGCTTGCGCAGCTCGATGTGCAAAGAAATGCGGACGCATTGACCGGGCTCAACCTTCAGTGGAGAATGTGGTCGGGGGATTATATTTCCGATGACAATATTCTGAATATCGGCTTTGGCGGTGCTTCGACGACGGACTTCAACACCGCTTTCCAGGGCGACGGTGTGGACATTACCATCGTGCGCGCGGCGGACGGCAAGACCTTCTATATGTTCCTCTCCGCGCATGGCGATGACAGTCTCTCGCTTCGCACATGGAAGAATATCCCCGACGGGTACGCTTCGCAGACGGGCATCTGGGCGTTCGGCGCAGATAGTCCTGTTGCGGATGCGGACTTTGCAGTCGGTCTCGAGACCGACGCGGAAAAAGTTGCTGCGACGGTAGAGCAGGCATATTTCAGCGTAAACGCCTCCAAGGCGGATGGCGAGATCAATAATCACGGCGAGATCTCGGTGAGCGCGGAAAGGGCGCTTATCCTTGACGGATCCATCACGGTCACGGTCAACGCGGACGTCGGTTATGTGATCGACCAACTGCTTGTCAACGGTACAGACAGGGCAGCAGACCTTGCGAACGGAAGCCTGACGCTCACCGCGGCGGATTGCCCGGAAGGCAGTCAGACGATCACGGTGGTCGCATCGTTCAAAGAGGCGACGACCGCGCAGATCGAAGCGAGCGTCACGGCAAACCGCTTCGGCAAAGAGATTGCGGAAGGGCTCACGATCATCTTTGCGGGCTCGACCTCCACGCAGCTCACCGTCACGGGCGGCAAAGTCACGGGGACGCTCAACGTGGGAGATGTCTATACCGTCTCTGTCGACGGCTATCCGTTCTCCACGCTCACGGTGACGGCGGAGGCAGACGGCACGCTCAAAGTGACGGGCGGCGAAGATAATGCGCTTGTATTCGTGTACGATGTATTTGAAGCGGGCGGCGTAGGGAACATGAATGATCTTGTCATCGACGAATCACACGCCAACGACGCGGACAGTTACTTCGTCAACAAACACCACAATACCGTACTCGCCAACACCAATGAAACATTCGGAGATTCCGTATTCACGGTGACCTTTAAAAATTCGCAGGCGACCAAAAATAACCGCTGGGGGATCGAATATATCGTCGATGTCAACGGCACGGAGTACGGTCTGCGCGCAACGGTCAAGGTAAGCGCAGAAAACGATGCCACCAACGGGAAACTGATGTTCCAGTGGTATGGCGAATCGAATCCGCAGTGGGGTTGGGGAATCTCCAATATCAACCCTGTATGGGATCGTATCGCGCTTGAAAGCGAGACATATAATGCAGACGCATATAAGAATGCTTTCCTGACGGGCGACGGAATCGATTTCACGGCGGTGCGCAGCGGCAACGATATTTACTACTTCGTCACGATCCACGGACAGGCTGATTCCACACTCTATTGCGGCAGCTTTACACTTACGGGCGATTATGTGAAAGAGGGTTGCTGGGCGATCGCCATTGCGGACGCAAAACAGGGCGAACAGATTCACTTCAGTCTTTCCGATGACGCGGAAGAAGTTGCTGAATGGGTCGGGAAGGCTTCTGCGGAAGAATAATTCCAATCATTTTGCGTGAATGTTCACGCAGGCGCAGGGGCGGGGCGGCTTTGCCGTCCCGCCTTTGTAAAAGGAGGAAACATGAAAAGAGTTTTAGCCATTGCCGCGGCGCTTTTTTCGGCGCTGGCGGCGGGATCGTTTGCGGGCTGTGCGCCGCAGCATGAGCACACGCTCACCCATGTTTCGGCGCAGCAGTCGTACTGCCAAAGGCAGGGAAATATCGAATACTGGGTGTGCGACGAGTGCGGGAAATATTATGCCGACGAGGCTGCGACGCAGGAGATCGCGTTGGAGGATACGGTCCTGCCCTATCATCACCAGCTCGAATTTGTGGAGGCTGTCACTTCGGACGACGTGTTTTCCTGCGAGGCGGTGGCACACTATGAGTGCGGCGTATGCGGCGCTTATTTTGCCGATGAAGAGGGGGCACAGCCGATCGACGAGGCGGATATTTTCACCACAAAGACGTTTGCGCTCACGGAGGCAACGATCACCGATACCGCGTCTTCGGCGCAGACAGTGCGCATTTTCGCCGTAAACGGCGAAGAAAATCTGGAACTCGCTGTCACCGAGCGCAAATTTGTCATGCGCGTGTTTCTCGGCTGGGAGGGGCTTGACTTCGGAGAGATCATGGCATCGGTCGGCGTGGGGGCCCGCGTCAACCTGAACATCGATACTCAAGGCAACCTCGATTCGGGGCGCTGGATGTCCTTCCGCATCGGCTGCAATTCGCAGGGCTCTTATGCGTATTTCAGCGACGGCAAGGAGATTTATTTCGATACACTCACCGGCGGCGCCGCGCTCACGGACGCCATGGTCGAACAGAGCGGGCTGTATGTCACCATCGTGCGTAACGGCGGACTGATGGCTGCCTACGCGGACGACCTCGAGGGGAACGCGGTGCTCATCTCCTCTTCATCCGGCTTTACCGATACTGCGCTCGTCAAATGCACGTTGGGCGTACATCAGGGCTATTATGCGAGCGAGGAGCATCCCGCCGTTCTCAAAGAAGGCGTCCTTGTTATCGGAACGACGGACCCCGCGGCGGCAAAGGCATAGCGGTATCATCTGAAAAATCTTTTTTGTGAGGAAAAATATGGAACATGAAGTGATCGCAGGGTGCCTGCGCGTGCAGGTCCTTTCTGATGAGATCGTGCGCGTCGAGTACGCGGAAGACGGAAAATTCTTTGACGGAAATTCCCTCTTCATTCCTGCACGCAAGGAATTTACGGGCTGCGGCGACGTCGTCGTGCGCAGCAAAAAAACGGGGACGTCGGTGTTTTTTTCGGGATATGAGCTTGTTCTCCCGGCAGATCCCCATAGTCTGCACGGGGTCGTCCTCCTGCGGGGGGACAGCGAGGTCTATTTTTTCGGCAGCGAGAAAAACACCGGCGAACTTCCCCCTCTGGACAAGACGCCCGAAGTCTTTGCCGTGGCGGATACGCCGCGCATCTCCCTGCCCGAAGGCGGATATTCCGCCGCGCGGGAAGGGGAGTTTACGGTGGAAGAAAGTGCGCAGGACGTCTATCTGCTTTTGTGCGGCGGCGACTATCGGAAACTGCGCGCGCTGTATGTGCAGTTGACGGGCAGATGTGCGCTCGTGCGTCTTTCCACGCTCGGTGCGTGGAACTCCAAATATTTTAAATACGACGAGGAGAGCGCAAAGCAAGTCCTTCTCGATTACGAAAAATACGATATTCCGCTCGACAACATGGTGCTCGACACCGATTGGCGCGCGGCGTCCGACCGCGGCATCGGATATGATGTCGATACGCGGCTGTTTCCCGACATGAAACGGTTTATGGACTTTGCGCACTCCCGCGGCGTGCAGATCATGTTCAACGATCATCCGGAGCCGCTCGACGGCGCGGACAGCGTTTTTTCGGCCGAGGAGATCGCCTTCCGCGAGGAAAAACTGCAGAGCCTGATGGGGCTCGGGCTGGATATGTGGTGGTATGACCGCAACTGGAGCACCAAACTCAAAAGCCCCGCTGCGGGCGTGAAGCCGGAAACGCTGGGCATGTATCTCTTCTCGGAGATCACCGATCACTTCTATCGGAAGAAGAGCGGCGAAGCGAAACCTTCCCGCCGTCCCGATATCATGGCGAACGTCAACGAGGTCACGAACGGTACCTATATCGCCATCAGGGACAGCGCCTCGCATCGCTACTCCATCCAGTGGACGGGAGATATCGGCAGCGACGGTTTTTCACTTGCACAGGAAGTCGATACGCTTCTGCGCGCTTCGGAGAGCTGCATCCCGTACGTCAACGCCGACTGCGGCGGGCATATTGGCAATCCCGACCGCGAGATGTATCTGCATTGGATCGGATTCGGAACATTCTCGCCCGTTCTGCGCCCGCACTGCACCAACATTGTGGCACGCTTCCGCGAGCCGTGGCTGTACGACGAGGAGACGCTCGCCGTTGCCCGCGCATATTTCAAACTGCGCTATCGGCTGCTGCCTGTGTTCTATGCCGCGGCGCATGCGAGCTATCTGACGGGAGAGCCCATCTGCAAGCGGCTTGGCTGGAACTATCCGGATGACCGCGAGGCGCTCGCCTGCCGTACGCAGTTCATGCTCGGGAAGAACATTCTGGTTGCGCCCGTGTTCGGTGCCCTTCCCATGCCCGTAAAAGCAGAAAATTACCTTTCGCCCGTAGAGGCGACGTTCTATGCGGGGAGAAGCCCGAAAGGGGAGCCGCTTGCACGCACGCACTACAAAACGCTTGCACTTTCTCTCGACCACACCTCGCCGCTGGAGCCCGTGCCCGTGTACGACTTCTGCGCGCGGTTCGAGACGGATGTGCGCTTTGCCGGGGACACGAAGCTCTTTGCGCGTCTCGACGACGGCGCGACGGTGTATGTGGACGGTAAATGCGTCTTTACGGATGATACGTTGCATTCGGCGCAGCTGTTCCCGCTTGGCACCGTTTCCGGCGGGGAGACACACCATATCGTCATCGACTATTTTCAGGCAGGTGGCGAGGCGTGCTGCGAGCTGCTCTCCTGCCCCGCGCGGGAGCCGGAAAAACAGGTGTATCTGCCCGAGGGGACGTGGCTCGACGCTTTTACGGGGCAGGTGTGCCGGGGTGGTTGGCGGCGCAAAGAGCCTTCCTTCGGGGAAACGCCTCTCTTTATCCGCTGCGGTGCGCTCATCCCGCTTGCCCGCGATGCAAAGAACACCAAAGAGCAGACGTGGGACAAACTGACGTTCGATTTTTACCCCGCAAGGGCGGCGTCCGACGAGGGGCTTTTGTACGAGGACGACGGCGAGACGCTCGCCTATCAGGACGGTGCGTACCGCACCACGGCGTACCGCGCGCATTTTGACGCGGAAGAGGGCGCCTGTGTTCTGGAATTCGACCGCGCCCGAGGCAGCTTCGAAGGGGAGCGCGCCTGCGCCCGGAGGGAAGTGACGGTGCGCGTGCATTGCTTCGGCGAACAGTTCGGCCGTGCCGCACTGAACGGGGAGGAGCTCGCCTTTGAATTTATCGGGAAAGATCCGTCCGCCTTCCCGCTTGCGGCGGAGGGCGGCGCACGCGACGGCGAGGTGATCACGGCGAAATTCGCGCAGGACGTTGCTAAATCTTATCAGCTCAAATTGTATCTTGCAGAAAGGAAATAGGCATGGAAAAGAAAATCTATATCGGAGCGGCATATTACCCTGAAATGTGGCCGAAGGAAGAAATCGAAAAGGATATCGCGCGCTGCCGCGAAGCAGGCGTCAATGTGTTGCGTATCGGAGAATTTGCCTGGGGCAAAATGGAGCCGCGGGAGGGCGAGTTTCACCTGGACTGGCTGAAAGAGGTCGTGGACAGATTGTACGGGGCAGGCATCGCCACGGTCATGTGCACGCCCTCCGCCACGCCGCCCAGATGGCTTCTCAACAAATATCCCGAAACGCGCATGGTCATGCACGACCTGATCCGCGCGGACGTTTCGTCGCGCTGCCATACCTGCAAGACTTCTTCCGTCATGCGGGAGAAAAACCGTGCCATTGTGACAAAATTGGCGCAGATGTTCGCGCATCATCCCGGAGTGATCGGCTGGCAGATCGACAATGAGATCTTCCCTTATTCGGGGGGCTGTTACTGCGAAAACTGCAAAAACGCGTTCCGCAGCTATCTGAAAGCAAAATTCAGAACGATCGACGCCCTGAACGAAGCGTGGGGAATGGCGCGCTGGTCGCTTACATACGACGGCTTTGAAGATATTCAGCCGCCCTATCCACGGCAGTGGCGGCACCCTTCGCTGATAAAGGCGTGGCATGATTTTCAGTGCGCGCAGATCAAGAGCTATGTGGACGAGCAAGCGGACGTGCTGCACGCCTTTGGCTGCACGAACGTCGGAACGGACATGATGGCGAACAATGCGCTGTTTTATGATGCCGTCAATGAAAAGCTCGACGTCGTGCAGTTCAATCATTATAATCCCGCAAAGGATCTGCCCGATACGGCGTTTTCCTATGATTTCCTGCGCTGCGTGAAGGATAAGCCGTTCTGGGTCATGGAAACGCAGGCGAACTGGAACGGCAGCGAGTATGCGGACTGCGGCTACCGCCCCGCGGGGAATTGCTATGCGAACACCTGGCTTCCCGTTGCCCACGGAGCGGAGATGAACCTTTATTGGTTGTTCCGCGCTCACCCGAACGGCCACGAGATCGGGCACGGCGCGCTCTATTCGGCAGCGGGAAGGGCTTATCGCACAACGGCGGAGATCGCACGGGCGGCAAAAGATCTGGCAATGTGCAACAAATTGTTGCAGAACTCTTGCATTCGTTCGCAAATTGCGTTACACTATTCGGGTACGGCGGTCAACCTGTTTGACGCTGCTCCGCTCATCAAGGATTTCTCTTACCGCGATACGCTGATACAGCGCTATCACGCTGTTTTCCGTCACCATAATATCGATGTGATCGATACGGCGCATGCGCTCGACGGATACAAAGTAGTGATCTCGCCCTTCCTTGCCTGTGTGGATGAAAACGGCCTCAAAGAACGTGTTCTGGAATGGGTGAGAGCGGGCGGAACGTGGATCGTCGGTCCCATGTCCGACATCATGGACGGGAATGTTCGCAAATATACCGATGCGCCTTATTCCTTTCTGGAGGAAGCGGCTGGCGTCGGTACGCTCGCGCAGGAGCCCGTTGCAAACGATACGTTCACGGCAAAATGGGCGGACGGTACGCCCTGCTCCGTCGGAATGTGTTACGACGCCTATGAATGTTGCCCGGGGACGAAGAGCCTTGCCGTTTACGACAAAGGGGAACTTTCGGGCCTTTCCGCCGTTACCGAGCGTACGGTCGGAAAGGGGAAGATCGTTCTTGTCGGAAGCGTGCTCTCCGCAGCAGACCTTCTGCGCCTTGTGGGGCTGCCGCCGATCGCGCAGGCGAGCGGGAACGTGTCGCTCGTCGAACGGTCTGGCAAAGAGAAGGGGATCATCGCCGTGGAGACGGAAAATGCGGAAGGATATGTCGTCCTGAAGGGGAGATATACCGATCTTCTGACGGGTGATCTTGTATCCGGACGCATTGTGCTGAAACCATATCAGACGCGCGTTTTGAAAAAATATGGAGAATGAGATGAGGAAAATTACTGTAAAGGATCTGACTGTGCAGGAAAAACTGAGGCTTATCTGCGGACAGGACTGCTGGCATACCGTGAGCCTTGGCGGAAAACTTCCGCAGATCACGGTATCGGACGGACCGAACGGACTGCGCACCGAACAGACGGATGAAAGCGGGAAAACTTATACGATCCCCGCAGTTGCATATCCGTCCATACAGTTGCTTGCCAACACATGGAGTACGGAGAGCGCGTACTGCATGGGCGCCTGTCTTGCGGACGACTGCCTGGAACGGGATGTGGATATTTTGCTTGCGCCGGGCGTCAACATCAAGCGCCATCCGCTGAACGGGCGCAACTTTGAGTATTTTTCAGAAGATCCCGTCCTTGCAGGGGAGATGGCAAAGGCGTACATCGAGGGTGTGCAGGGCGGCGGCGTGGGCGCGTGCCTCAAACATTTCTGTTGCAATAATCTGGAATACGACCGGCTCCATCAGTCGAGCGACGTGGACGATCGGACGCTGCATGAGATCTACTATGCGCCGTTTGCGATCGCGTGCAAGGCAAAACCTGTTTCGGTCATGTGTTCTTACAACCGCGTGAACGGGACATATGCCTCGGAATACAAGCAGGGTTTTGACTATCTGCGCAGGGAATGCGGCTTTGACGGGGCGATCTTTTCCGATTGGGACGCCGTGCGCGACAGAGCCGCTGCAGCGCGTGCGGGACTCGATCTGGAAATGCCCTTCAATCAGGACAATTATGAAAAACTGTGCGCCGACTACCGTGCGGGAAAACTTCCGGACGAGGAGCTCGACGCCTGTGCGCAGCGGGTGATCGACCTTATTTACAGCTGTAAGGCGATGCGCGAGAGCGCCCGCGTTCATACGACGGAGGCGGCGCGCGCGGCGGCGGCAAGGCGGATCGCAGCCGAGGGCATGGTGCTGCTCAAGAACGATGGCGTTCTGCCGCTTGAGAGCGGAAGTTCGGTCATGGTAGGGGGCTGCTACGCCAAGCCCGATACGCCAGACATGATTCGCGGCGGAGGCTCTGCCTGCGTGGTGCGCAAGGATACATTCGACCTTCCCGCTCGCCTTGCGGAGCGCGGTTTTTCCGTTCGTTATGAGGGAGCGTTCCGCTATGACGGCGTCAATTCCAATGTGCAGAACGCGCGCACGGCGCTGGAATATGCGGCGGAGAGCGATGTTGCCATCGTCTGCGTGGGCACAGGCGCGCCCTACGAATACGAGGCGGGAGACCGCAAGACGATGCGTCTGCAGGAAGTGCAGGAGCGCGCGATTACGGAGATCGCCGCGCAGTGCGGGCGGACGATCGTCGTCATTTTCGCGGGCGCCGCAGTGGAGACAGGCGCCTGGGCGGACAAAGTGCAGGCGATCGTATTCGCCGGATTCCCGGGTGCGGGCGGGGACGAGGCGCTTGCCGATCTTCTCATCGGGAAGATCGATCCGAGCGGAAAACTTTCGGAAACTTTTCCGCGCTCTTTGGAGGACGTCCCCGCGGTGCGCGCCTACCGCTGCGCAGGCGTCACGCGCTATGCCGAGGGACTGGATGTCGGCTATCGATACTTCGATACATACGATGTGCCCGTGCAGTTCCCCTTCGGACACGGGCTGCATTATGCATCCTATGCGTATGCGGATCTGAAATGTATGCCCAAAGGGGACGGCCTGGAAATTTCCTATTCCATTCAGAATACCTCCGAACGGGAGGGGAAGGAGGTTTCGCAGGTCTATGTTCGCGAGCGCACCCCGCTCGTCTATCGCCCCAAAAAGGAACTCAAAGCGTTTGCAAAGACGTTCGTCTGTGCAGGAAAAAGCAAAACGGTCACGCATTTTTTGGACATGAGCGTCTTTGCGCACTGGTCTGTTTCCCAAAACCGATGGGAAGTGACGGACGGTATATATGAGGTGCTCGTCGGTGCGTCCTCTGCCGATATCCGCCTGCGCGCAAAACTACGCATCACAAACGGAAAAATTCAAGTCATCTGAAAAGGAGAACGATTATGAAACGCATTTTACCCGCTTATCCGCTCTGGATCATCGATCCGAACTTTTCCGTGTGGTCGCCGTGCGATGAGCTCAACGGCGGCGATGCCATGTTCTGGACGGGACTTGGCCGCCGTACATACGGATTTGTCCGTGCCAACGGCGAGACCTACTGTTTTCTGGGGCGGCGCGACGGCGCGCGTCAGATGAAGCAGACGGCTGTATCGATCTCGGCATTCGGCACGCACTACACGTTTGCCGGGGACGGATTCACGCTGAAAGTGGACTTTATATCGCCCCTGCCGCCCGATGATCTCAAGCGCCTTTCCTGCCCCGTGTGCTATACGGAGTACGAGGCGGTATTCGACGGGGAAGTGCCCGCCGACTTTTCGGTGGCGCTCGCACTCGATGAAGAGTACTGCTATAACAATGAACGCGCTCAAGTGGTGGGCGGTGTGCTGCCGCTCAAGGGGTACGAGGCGGCGTTCATGACGCGCCTGCGCAATCTTGTCATGTCCAACGCGGACGACATCGCCGCGCCCGACTGGGGAGATACCTATCTTGCGGGGGAGGAGAGCTTCTTTATTACGGACGCGGCGCTCAACGTCTATCTCTCGACGGGAAAGGCGGAGTATCTGCGCAAGGACCGCGAGCGGAGCTACCTCTTCTCCGTCTGCCGCGCCGTAAAGGGATATTTCATGACGGCGTTTGACGACAAGGTCTCTATCTTCTATTTCGGCGAATGGCTCAAAGGGTATTACTTCCGCAAGGGAAAGACTGTCATCGATGCGCTGGATGAATCGAAAAAGCATCACGACGAGATCCTGGTGCATTGCACGGCGTTTGACAGAAAGTTGAGATCCGACTGTGAAAGGGTGGGGGAGGATTACTATACGCTTGCCTGCGCTGCGCTTCGTCAGAGCGTGGGTGCGCACAAACTTGTCGAGAACGGAAAGGGTGAACTTCTGTTTTTATCCAAGGAGTGTGATTCCAACGGCTGTATCGGCACGGCGGATGTCAGCTATCCGTCCGTCCCGCTCTATCTGATTTACAATCCGGAACTTGTCAACGCGATGATGACGGGGATTTTCGATTTTGCAAAGATGCCCGTGTGGACGTTCGACTTTGCTCCGCACGATATCGGTACCTATCCGTGGTGCATCGGACAGGTGTACAGCATCCGCAATGCGGACGACAAGTACAGCTGCAATATGACGTGTTTTTGGGACTATCCGCGCACGCACACGATGCTCTATCTGCGCCCTGCCGAGAGCCATGTGTATGATGAAGGCTACCAGATGCCCGTGGAGGAGTGCGGCAACATGCTCATCATGACGGCGGCGGCGATGCTGGCGGGCGCATCCGAAAAACAGGCGAAAAAGAATTTCCCGCTGCTGAAAAAGTGGGTGAAATATCTTGAAAAATATGGGCTGAAGCCCTCCAACCAGCTCTGCACGGATGACTTTGCGGGACATCTTTCGGACAACGTCAATCTCGCCGTCAAGGCGCTGGTCGGCATCGAGGCGTTTTCCCTCATCTGCGGGCGGCTCGGAAAGGAGCAGCTTGCGCAGGAGTATCGCGAAAAGGCGGAGCGGTTTGCAGCTGATTTCCGGAAAGGCGTGGGGGAGGGCGTCATGCCGCTCGCCTATGGTATGGAGGGCAGCTATTCGCTGAAATACAACATTCTGTTCGATAAGCTGTTCGGTTTCGAGCTGATCGGTCGGGAGGTCTGCGAGCGAGAGACGTCGTATTATATCGAAAAGAACGAACGCTATGGTGTTCCGCTCGATCCGCGCAGAGACTATACAAAGTCAGACTGGATCCTGTGGTGCGCGGCGCTGACTAACGACAGGGAGAAGGCGCATGCGCTCTATGCGCCCGTGTTGACCTATCTTGCCGAAAGTCCGTCCCGCAAGCCGTTCGGGGATTGGTATGATGCCAGGACGGGCGTTATCGAGCACTTCTATAACCGCAGCGTGCAGGGCGGTATCTTCGCGCCGCTGCTCAAAGAAAAAGGGCTGAACAAGGAGAACTGACATGAAGATCAGGTATCTGGGGACCGCCGCCTATGAGGGCGTTCCCGCTCCCTGGTGTAAATGCCGCGTGTGCAGGGAATCCTTCCGCGCGGGCGGAAGGGCGCTGCGCTCGCGCTCGCAGGCGCTCGTGGATGAGGAGCTTTTGATCGATTACAATGCGGACACTGTCTGTCATTCCCTGCAATACCGCATTGAATGGGAGAAGATCGGCGACTGTCTGATCACCCACAGTCACAGCGACCATCTCTGTCCCGCCGATCTGGAGATCTTGTCCGATCCGATCAGCCATGAACACCGTACGGTGCATTTCTATTCCGCGCGGGACGGGTATGACAAGATCGCGCGCGAAATCGAAAAGCACCGTATGCAGAACAGGGCGGAGGCACATCTCATACAACCCGGCGACGTCTTTTTCACTTCAGACCGGAAGTATAAAGTTCTCGCGCTGCGGGCAAATCATACCGCCGAGACGACTCCTGTATTCTATGCCATCGAGCGCGGCGGGAAGCGCCTCTTATACGCACACGATACGGGGGTGTTCCCCGAGGAGGACTATGCGCTTCTGAAGGCGTTCGGCAGGTTCGATCTTGTTTCCCTTGATTGCACGGGCTGCCTGGGGATCGGCTGGGACTGGCGGGACGGACATATGAGCCTGAAAACCAATCTCGAGGTGATGGAGCGGCTGTGGCGCGAGGGGATCGCGGACGAAAAAACGATTTTCGTCGCCAATCACTTTTCCCATAACGGCGGACAGACCTATGACGAGATGGTCCCGGAAATGGCGAGACATGCCATCGTCGTCGCCTATGACGGGCTTGAGATCGAAGTATGACCGTCGGGGAAGATCGCCGCGGTCACGGGAAAGGCGCTGCGTCAATTCGCCGCCATCCTGCGTAAAAGCACAAGAGGACTCGTAAGCCGGAATTTTAAAGGGCAAAGCGATCATGGTCGGAATGATATATCCGAACGGGGTCGGGAAAAAGCTTGCGCGATAGCTGTGGGCGAAAGGGCAGCGGAGGTCACTGTCTTTGACGGACTTGCCATGACGTCAGGTATTTCGTGTTCTGCTGTATTCTCGCGTACATGGTTTATGATTTTTCCCACGAAAAAGGCACCGCTTATGCGGTGCCTTTTTCGTGGTGGACACAAAGGTGACGTGTCCGAACACCCCGTTAAAGATAATTCCCGAATGGTTTTATCGGGATCATCCTCTGCCGGCGGCATATAATTCAGATAGTTGTAGTAGATCTCAAAGCGGTCGT
>ERZ1643249.1590-NODE-1590-length-22662-cov-7.158314_pt1 | contig 22662 bp, 14 predicted proteins | sample MGYA00579263_ERZ1643249 | MGnify/ENA primary metagenome ERZ1643249 (study PRJEB29033, sample SAMEA4952264) | chicken gut metagenome | biome: Broiler Chicken; feature: Gastrointestinal Tract; material: Caecum | place: Ireland | collected 2018 | study: Broiler... | reverse complement strand
AACAGCCCGGCGAGAAGATCACAGTCAATTCCGATCTCGTGATCACATCCGTTACGCAGCGCAAAGCGCCCGTAAAAGTGAAGGACGGCGAGGGGATCGATGCAATCGTGGGGGAACCTTATACGATCGATGTTGCCGATTATATCACGACCTACGGCAATGAAGTAAAGGCAGAAAGCGACGATACGCAGAAGGTGACGGCAACGGTCGCGAACGGAACGCTTACGCTCACGCCTCAATGGGCGGGTAGCGCAACAGTCACGCTTGCCTGCGGATCTGTATCGGTAGCGTTTCATGTCACGATAAAGGCGGCGGAAGTTGCCGCGCCTGTGTTTGAAAACGGCACGATCTCCATTGATCTGTTTGAGCAGCAGAGCGGCTCGTATGAATTCTCGCCTACGTCGCCCGTCGGCGTTGACTACCATTATCGATATTCGGTCACGCCTGATGCGGGGGTAAGCATCGACGGGGATACGCTTACCTTCACGGCAGAGAAAACGGTCGAAAAACTCGTTCTTACGATCAACGTCATTGCGACGGCATCCGTGACGGGGGAGACGGTCGAAAAGACGGCTTCCTTTACGGTTACGGTCAACGTCACAGACAGCACGCCGAGGGTCATTGAAGCGGAGATAACCGTACCCGAAACGGTCGACCTCTACGAGGGCGCCTATACGATCGACCTTTCCGCGAATATCCAAAATGCGAAAAACGTCGAGGCATATACGGTGAACGACAGTCCTGTTGATGGAGCGAGCTATGCGATTACAGGCTCCTTTACCGACGAGGCACAGGATGTCACGCTTACAATCGTTGCAAAGTGGGACGACGAGAGTATCTCATATGTATATAACATTTCCGTCATGGATTCCACCGCATACCGTATGCCCAACGGCGGGTTTGATGATGATCTGAATGGCTGGACGGTAGAAGCAAAGTTAGACGGAGCAAAAAATGACGATGCGCTCGGTGGGATTTCCACGGAAGGAACATACTGGGCACAAAAGATCCCGTTCAACAACGACGGGAAGTTTTTCAGCGGACTTGCTGTGAATGCTGTAGAACAGGCGGTCGGTACGCTTACAAGCCCTGTGTTTACAGTGGGCGGGAGCGGCTGGATCACCTATAAATTGGGAGGGGCGAGAGACATCGAAAAGGTGTATATGCAGATCGTCTCTTCTGACGGCAGAAAGACGGTCACACTCCCCAATTTCGACTGGTCGGATGCAGCAGATTCTGTGACGGTGCGCGGCTGCACGCTCGTATCTTACAAAGCGAATCTCATCGAATACGGGTTTGCGCCTGGCGAAAAGGTGTACATCAGGATCACCGATAACGGTACGGGTGACTACGGGCTGTTCTTCCTTGATAGCGTGATAACCTATTATCCCGTCGGCAACGAGCCCGATGATACTTTCCGCCTTGTTTCCAAATACCGTATTCTGAACGGTGGATTTGAAACCGGAAATCTCACGGGATGGACGCTCTCCCGTGCGGAAGGCAGCGAAGGGGATATCGGTACCGTGACTTCACAGGATACGTATTGGCAAAACACAGGCTTCCCGACGACGCCTTACGGAAAAGACGGAACGTACCTGTTCTCGTTCTGGACTTGGGAAGGGGATGCACAGACCGGGCATCAAAACAATCGGGAAGGCTTTACAGGAACGTTGACAAGCAGTAGATTCACCCTCAAAGCTGATGCGATTGTCTCTTTCCTGTTTGGAGGCGGTGTTGGCAATACGGAAATCTATCTAGAATTTGTCAACGCCGATACTAATGAAGTAATCGCTGTTTTCCGGAACGATCAGGGGCGCGCACCGGAGGAAGGACGCCTTGTAAGGTATTGTTATCAGTTTAATGAGCTGTCCGAAGACACCGAATGTTATATCCGTGTAACAGACAATGCAACGTCAAGCTGGGGTTGCTTTACACTCGACGGCGTCGAAGTCAACCGAACGTCGATTCCCGAAGGGTTTCATCCAGCAGTAAATCAAATTTCTGTAACAGAGGAATAACGAAAAAGGGAGGCGCCGCCCGCATGGCGGGCGGCGCAATGGCTGAGAATATGTGCAATCAAAAATTACTTCCCGTATTTCATATTACAGGCGGAGAAGGGTGGATCAACGACCCGAACGGTCTCGTCGAATTTCATGGCGAGTATCATGTATTTTTTCAGTACTATCCGCATGATTGCAAATGGGGACCGATGCATTGGGGGCATGTAAAGAGCCGCGATCTTACGCATTGGGAAAGGCTTCCGATCGCGCTTTATCCGGATGAGAACGAGGACGGGTGTTTTTCGGGAAGTGCGGTCGTCTGGGAAGGAAAACTTTGGCTTCTGTATACGGGTTTCAAGCAAAATGAGGGCGGAGAAACGGTGCGACAGCTCCAATGCCTTGCTTCGAGTGATGACGGGATCCATTTTGTAAAACACGGAGTCGTGATCGGAGAAAAGGAGCTTCCCGCCGATTACTGCCCTTGGGATTTCAGAGATCCGAAGGTTTTTCGCCGCGGAGGGATGTTTTACTGTATCGTAGCGGCAAAAAAAAGGGGAGCGGGCGGCAGGATCCTGCTCTTTGAGTCGGAAGATCTGTTCCGTTGGAAATTTGTCGTTGATCTATTCGAGAGGGACGGCAAAGGATTTATGATTGAATGTCCCGATATTCGGGACGATATGGGCTTGCTCCTGTATTCCGAACAATTCTATCCCGCGGACGGAAATAAATTTCTCAATGTTCACAGTTCGCTCTATTGTTTCGGCGAGCTTACTCTGCCGCGGGGATACCGCGCGGAAGGCGAGGGCGAGATTGTAGACTACGGGTTCGATTTTTATGCCCCGCAGACTTTTCCGAATACGCCCGTTATGATCGGATGGCTGAATATGTGGGATCGCACGAATCCGTTTGAGAAATATGGATTTGCGGGTCAGCTTACCGTTCCGCGCCGACTTATTCGGAAGGGAAACAGACTCCTGCAACAGCCTGTTTACGATGGCGTGCCTGTGCGCACGGAAAAAGATTTTTCCACTCTTTCAGATCATCTGCTTGTCGGTGCCGTCAAAGTGCAGGCAAAGGGACTGTCGGAATTTTCCGTATGTCTTCGTAAATCGGACGAATATGTTACATTGTTTGAACGCAGAGGCGACGTGTGGATCTTTGACCGGTCAAAGTCCGGCATGCCGATTTCGGGGGCAGAAAAGGATGCTGATTCCCTTGCGGGGATTCGACGGATGCCATACGAAGATATCGAGCAAACAGAGATAGAGATCGTGAGCGATCTGTTCTCTCTTGAAATCTTCGTCAACGGGATATCGCTGTCTTCTGTGATTTGTCCGCCGACGGATGCTGACAGGCTTGATCTGCGTATCTCTGCCGGTTCGTGTATATATACGAGATATCAAATGAAATAGTTTATCCAAAGTCTGTTTTTCTTTTTCTCCCCTCATACAGACAAAGCGAGGAGCCGAAGCAACAATGTTCCGGCTCCTCGTTTTGTTTTTAATATTGAATATGGCAAGAGTAAATTACAGAAGGGACTGATAAACGGGTGCTTAAAACTGCCCATAAAATGTTTTGCAACGGCAATTCATCGGTAATGCCTTAAAACTTACGATTGAAAGTTAGTGAAATAAATTTATGTCCATAAAAACATTTCTCGGAGTAATATTCGGCAAGCCCGATATAGACATTCTCCAAAAGAATACCGTCGAGGTTCTTTGTATAACATAAGGATTATCGCTGCAAGCAATATCATTATAGAAAGCGGAACGGTCATTTTCAGCTCATTAAAACAGTTCACGGTGTCTATATTTATGTGTACAAATATGTCCAATTTATTTTGAACTATCTTCCGAAAGAGGGAACGACCGAAGCGTAAAACCATATAATTCTTTCATATCGTTTCGACAAAAATGAAGATAGAAGCCGGATTTATGAAAATTAAATCGGTTGGGGGGCGAAAATATCGATAAAAAATGGGATGCTTGTATGTGTATAAATATGCACCAGCTAAAAACTATGGGTATTTACAAACCAAAAACCGAGTGCTAAAATTGATTTGTCGGTAAGGGTTTTGGGAACGGAAACTTATAAAAAATTTTATGAAAAGGAGACAAAGATGAAACAGCGTATAAGCGGGAAAAAGATTTATGCAATCAGATATGCGATTTCCATGATTTTTATGGCGATTGTGTGTTTGGCAGTTGGATTCGGGTTAGTCGGTTGCGGTCCTACTGAAACTGACCCCGTGCCCAAACTGTTGGAAGGCGATTCGGTGACGATCGAAGAGAAGTGGGATAGCCGTCTTATATCCGAAACGGCGGCTGACACTTTTTGGATCAAGACGAACGTGCGCAGCGATACCGCGGGCGCTGCAGACAAGGCGGGAGCCATATTTATCGATTATGGAAGCACGGCGGTTTATCTGACCGTAGCGGGCGGTGACGACGCCTCGGATGCGCGTGTGTTTTTCATGGCGCGTCAAGATGGAGAAATCATTTCCATGCGGGCATACGATACCGCGGCGACGGGCTTTGAAGGAGTCAATCACAAAATCGATTTGGAAACCATATGGACGGGCAGCGCTTTCTATGTGGGCGTGAACGATGTTTGGACGAAAATCGACGCGCATACGTCTGCGGCGGTCAGCGAAGGTACGTTTGATTTCTTTGCTACGGGTGCGCACAGATTTGGCGTGGCGTCGACGAAAGCAACCGCTTATCATGAAACAATTGCCAGCTCGACCGATATTGCAACGCGGCTCGGAGAAATTGAATTTTCGCTCGAGCTCGATGTGCAGGATGGAGGTGTTGCACAACTTTCCGCAACGACGGTGTTGCTCGGCAACAGCGTATGCCTTACGGTGACGACCGATACGGAAAACGTAGTGCGCAATACGCCCGTAGTCGTTTTTAACGAAGCTACGTTGAATGGCGTTGAAAACGGCGGCATATTTACGTATGAGTTTATGCCGAAGGCGTCGGGAACCATTTCGGTACAATTCCAAAAGGCGTATAAAGTCACGGGTACGTTCGGCTATGCGGAAGGATTGTACGCGGAAGGAGATGAGGTGACGCTTTCGGGCGTAGCGGGGACCATAACCGGCAATAGCTACGAAGTATGGCTTCCCGAAGGCGAACAAACGATCACGCTTGTGAGCGATCGGTTTGCAGATGTAACGACAAAGGTTACGGTGAGCGCGGAAGGCGAAAACACGGCAGAGAAAGTAACCTTTACCGAATTGAAGTTTGTCGGGAACGATACGACAAGCGACGGCGGGTTCGTGATATCGAAGGACAAAGAGTATAAGCCGTTTGCGGGGATTACTACTAAAAACTTTAAGATTACGGGCAAGCTGTATTCTTATGGAAGTTGGCATACGACGGGGTTGGCATTTAAGAATGGCGAAGATATTGTTCGTATCATGCCTGTGCCGATCGGTGATAAATTAAACGTGCTGTTCCTGCAAGACGGTGTGTGGGGGAATGATCAATACCCGTGGACGGACGGATATTATCCCACGGATATGACTTGCGTGAAAGAGGACGGGAAAGATTATTACGTATTTACCGTTACATTGGTTGCAAAAGACGGTGAATATTACGTGTCGGTGGAGAACGGCGGCAATACGTCGTATATCCGTTTGACGAAAGACACAGTTTTATACGGCGAGGACGGCACAGCGAAAGAAGCGAATTTGCGCGAATGGCTGTGGGATAAGGATTCCGAGAAGACGGTTGGTATTACGGCATGGGAAGGGCTGACAGATGGACAGCAATTTAAGATAAGTGATATTGCGTATAATCTGAGCGAAAGCGAAATTACAAATGCGATTGAAAAAATGTATACGACGGTTACGTTGCCTACGGAAACGACGGGAGCAACCGTTACTTTTGCGGATGGAACAAAGCAAGCCCGCGTTTTGAAAGATGGCTCTGTGACGGTGCGTGTAACGCCGGATACGAGCGATCCGACGCGACGCTACACAGTAGAAAGCGTGAAGTATGATGGCAAAACATTTACGGGAACGGCGGACGGCGACGATTTGGTTTATAGCATCCCCGTTGCGCCGGAGGGCGGAGAAATTCAAGTATCGTTAGTCGTGGCGTATAAAGTCACGGGTACGTTCGGCTATGCGGAAGGATTGTACGCGGAAGGAGATGAGGTGACGCTTTCGGGCGTAGCGGGGACCATAACCGGCAATAGCTACGAAGTATGGCTTCCCGAAGGCGAACAAACGATCACGCTTGTGAGCGATCGGTTTGCAGATGTAACGACAAAGGTTACGGTGAGCGCGGAAGGCGAAAACACGGCAGAGAAAGTAACCTTTACCGAATTGAAGTTTGCGGACGGAACGGTCACAAGCAACGGTAAAGTAACGGAAACGACGCGTTCCTTTCATCTGTTTGCGAACGTAAGCGCGAAGGACTTTCAGATTAGCGTTACGGTGGCAGGCGGGAAGAATCGCGGAATTGTTATAAAAGACGCTACATTCGGAGAACCGCTGTATGTTTATGTGAAGAACGGCAGCAGAGGAAAAGCATTGCTTGCGTTTGCCGTCAACAGCGAACCGTGGGATGCTTGTGAAGTTTCTTATGCGACGAATACTGCATATGTAAACGAAAATACGGTAACGTTGATCCGTAAAGATGGTGCGTATTACGCTAAAATAAACGAAGGCGCATGGGTGAAGATTACAGCAGATACGGCTGTAGCAGAGGGAAACAGAGAAGCGTTCGTTAGTCCGCGTCGTTGGATTTTCACCGACACAGAGAAAACGTTCGGCGTAGGCTGCTGGAATGAAGTTAATGCGGGCGAAATCAAGAATATTTCGTATTCGCTCAATCCTACCATTCCGACTGAAAATATAATTACGGCGGCATTCTCCGACGGATCGTGCGTAGTAGACGGGAATTATAATTTAAATAGCTATAAGCAATTTGCCGGTGTTAACGCAACGCAATTCGTCGTTTCCGTTACCTCCAAGAGTTATACACAAAATAATTTCGGAACTTTGAGTGCGGGAATAGGGATACAAAAATCCGGAACTTGGGCTACGGTGCAGATCGTATTGCAGAAGAATGATAACGGTAAGGTGAACGTCGTAATGTACGACTGTGGCTCTTATAACACCTATACGTTTATCACGGATGCAGATTGGAAAGAGGACGAACAAGGCGGTAACCGCATAACCTTGATTCAAAAGGAAGGAACTTTGTATATCCGTGCCAACGAAGGCAGTTATTTCAAGATTACGGAGTTTGCCGATGATTGCAGTGGATTACGATGGATACTTTCGCTCGGAACGGACTGCGGATTCGGGATAGTTCCTTTGGACGGCGCACAATTCGGAGAAGCGGGTAGCGTTGCGGTAAGCGGTATCGAATATTCGGTAGATGCAGATACAGTTACAAAAGCAGTGACTGATGCAGAGGAGAACCTCTATTCGGGAGCGTAATTTGGATAAGTTGCAAAAAGAAGTTTTTTTTACACGCTGCATAAACGAATATTCCCGTCCGATCATTTTGGAGGTGAGCAGGGAAACCTGCTCACCGACCAAGGTCGAAGAATTTTCCGCAGATGAAAAGAGAATGTATCTGCCGCTACACTACATTTGCACGGGGAAAGGTAAAGTTACCTATCGCGGTCAGACGTGCGAGGTATCTGCAGGAGATTTCTTTCTGGTACCGCCGGCCGAATATATTCGCTACGAAGCGGATGCTCAAGATCCGTTTAGCTATTATTGGGTGGTGATTGCCGGCGTGGCAGCGCACCAAATGTTGAATGAAATCGGGCTGAACAAGGATAACGTAATTATCAAATGCGGAAAAACGAACGATAAAATCATGCGGGCGTTTAGCAATCTTTTGGAATATTCATTGGAGTATCCGAAGGATGAATACGGCACGTTGGGTTATTTCTATTTGTTGTACAGCGCTATGAAAACGTGGATTTGCCATTCGACCGAGCGGCTGAGTGCATCCAGATTGCATATTTTGGAAATTATCAGGTTCGTCGGGCGCACATATATGAATCCGAAAATCACGGTGGACGATTTGTGCAAAAACTTAAATTTGAGCGCAAGTTATGTCAACCGTATCATGAAAAAAGAATTCGGAATGTCGCCTAAGCAATATGTTACGTTTATCAGGATCAAGAATGCCTGCGAATTGATTGCTCAAACCGATTATCCGTTTATCGAAATCGCAAGGCTTACGGGCTACACGGAATCGAGGTATTTTTCCCGCGAGTTTAAAAAACTGACTGAATTAACGCCGAGCGAATACCGCTTGCAGTACAAACGCTTGCCTGACGCCGAAATGTATTTACGGGAAAAAAGAATGAACAGGTATCTTTATATGAAATCGGAGGGAAAGTGAGATGGAACAACTGGAACGAACGGAGTGCCTGCCTGTATCGGAGCAGATAAAATCCGTTAAAAACGGTAAGCAGAAAAACGATAAACTTCGTAAAAAACTGAAAAAGAAATGGCAATTTTATGTCATGATGATTCCTATCATCGCCTTTTTATTGGTGTTTTCCTATTATCCCATGTACGGTATCGTTTTGGCGTTCAAGGACTATATGCCGAGCAAGGGAATCTGGGGGAGCGAGTGGATCGGATTTGACCATTTTAAGGCGCTGTTTGCCCTGCCGGATTTCCCTCGGGCATTCCGCAATACGCTCATCATCAGCTTTTTGAGTTTGGTTTTTTGTTTCCCGGCGCCCATTCTGCTTGCGTTGCTGTTAAACGAAATCAAAGTAAAGTGGTTCAAAAAATTCACGCAGACGGCTATTTACTTACCCAACTTCATTTCATGGGTGATTATTGCGGGAATCGTCAATTCGCTTTTGAGTTATTCTTCCGGAGCGGTGAACAATATTCTGGAATCGTTGGGACTGTCGCGTGTGGAATTCTTGACTGAACCGAAATATTTTTATCCCATTTTGATTCTGTCGCAAATATGGCGCGATGCGGGTTGGGGAACGATCATTTATATTGCCGCCATTTCAGGCATCGATCCTTCTCTATACGAAGCCGCGCAGATAGATGGTTGTAAACGGTTGAAAGCGACTTGGTACATTACGTTGCCGAGCATTATGCCGATTATCATTATCATGTTTGTGCAGGCGGTGGGAAATGTGCTGAATTCCAATTTCGACGCAATCTTCAATTTATATAATCCTACGACATACGAAGTTGCGGACGTAATCGATACACTCGTATATCGCACAGGTATCGACAAAGGCGAATTCGAGCGAGCTACGGCGATCGGACTGTTTAAAACTGTAATCAACTTTATTTTGTTGATGAGTGCAAATAAAATCGTGAAAAAGATCAACGGATACGGAATTTACGAGGTGGCAGAATGATGGAAAATATCAATGTGGGTACGAATGGGACACCGCCCGTCCGTAAAAAGAAGAAAAAGCGCGTTTCGGTATGGACTGTGCTTATCTATGCTTTTATCGTTCTGTTCACTCTTGCATGTCTTTTCCCGATCGTGTATGAAGTTTTGCTGTCGTTTGCAAGTAAAGAGGATTATTTACAGTCAGACTTCCTCATTTTTCCGGTACATTTCAATTTTGAAAATTATAAAATAATTCTTTTACAGGATAGAATTCCCATAGCGTTTCTAATTTCTGTTTTCCTGACGGCGGTAAACCTTGTGTACAGTATGGCAATCGACATTCTTGCCGCCTATGTGCTTGCCCAGCGCGACCTTCCGGGGAGAAAAATATTCTTTACGTTCCTTTTGATTCCGATGTTTTTCAGCGGCGGATTGGTTCCGTTCTATTTAACGCTGCGCTCGTTGAATTTTACGAATAATTTGCTCGGACTTATTTTGCCGTTCGGCGTGGGCGGGTTCAACGTCATTTTATTGCGTAACTTCTTTGCACAAGTGCCCAACGATATTATCGAATCAGCAAAGTTGGAAGGGGTGAGTGATTTTCGCGTTCTATGGCAGTTTATATTACCGCTCAGCAAAGCCGGTATTGCAACGATTTCGCTGTTCATATTGGTTGGAAAATGGAACGATTGGTATTGGCCGATGATTCTGTTGACGGAGGACAATCTCTTTCCGTTGGCGCTGGAGCTTCGGAACGTGCTGAACAGCACGCGCGCCGATCTGATTCCGGACGGAAGCGTGGATATGAACGTTATTTTTGCGGAGGGCCGGAATGCGGCGATGATCATTGTGGCGCTGTTGCCGATTATGGCAATCTATCCTTTCTTGCAAAAAAATTTTGTAAAAGGCATCATGATTGGCGCAATCAAATCTTGATTTTGTTAAAAATAAGGTAACGGAACTTGGAAAGTGCTATTCCCAATGCCGCACTTTCTCGGTCAAATATATTGTATCAGGAGGTTGTTATGAAACTATTAAAAAGATGCGCTCTTGTTGCACTCGGAGCAACGATGGCACTGACGATGGCGGGGTGCGGCGGAAATTCGGATGACGCTGTAATTACCATGTTCTATAATGACTTGGCGGCCATTAACACGGCGATGAAAAAGAATTCGCCCTCGTATCAAAAGTACATGAAAGAGTGCGGCATTGAATTCCGCTGCCTTACTACGGGCGGCGGCGACAGCGAAACGCAGCTGCAAAAAATGTTCAATGTGGGGGAATTGCCGGATATTTTTGTCCATCGCACGGCCGAGAATCCCAAGCTTTACCAAAAGATGATTGAAGACAATGCAATCGTCGCTATTTCCGATTACGTTTCGGAAACGAAATATCCGAATATCTATCGGCAGATCCATAAACATGATTATCTGACGAGCAATATTGACTTTACGAACGGGAAACATTATGCAATTCCTACCGAGTTTCAACAAGAGCATACATTTTATGTCCGCCTCGATTGGATCGACAATCTCAACAAGCCCGAAAAATTGAAAAAGATTTTGGTCGACGAGGGCTATGCTGCAAGCGAGGGCGAAGTAACTTCCGATATGATGGAAGAGCACAAGTTTACGACACCCGACACATTGATTGAATTTTATCGGTTGGCTCGCGCCTTTACTTTATATGATCCCGACGAAAACGGGGAAAACGATACCTACGGTTATACGTCTGAAGGTGAAACCAATTTGTATTCGGACGGTTGGATGTACGTTACAGGCGGCGGCTATAACGTTATGCAGGATTCTGATGGAGACGGTATTTACACTTACAGCGGCATCAGTGACGGAAACAAATATGTCGTAGGATTTATCAACCGTCTGCTTGCCGAAGGCTACATGGATCCGAGTTGGGTAACGGATACGGTCGAAGGGAAAAACGCTAAATTTACAAACGGGAAAGTCGGCATGATGGAAAGCCAGATACAAATTGAACGCTTTGCCCGCGATATGAGTATTATTTACCAATGCTCCGCAGACGAAGCGCTTGCAAAAATCGGCACGATTGCGCCGCCCATGGGAGAGGACGGCTCATTCGGTATACAGGGACATCCCGGTTTTTGGACTTCCGTTTCTTTCAGCGCGAGCATGAGCGAGGAAAAACTTGAGCGCGCGCTTACCCTGATGGACTATTTGCTCAGCGACGAGGCAAAGGAAATGACGATGATGGGCGTCGAGGGCGCGCATTGGGAAAAGACGGCGGACGGGAAATACCGTTCGCTCTGCGGACAGGACGAAGAAGGTTTTAATAAAACCGTTTATCATGTGGATAGTTTTTCGGGTATGCGCGTGTTCAATTCGATCACAAATTATTACTACAATCCGTTTTTGACTTACGCGGAAAGAATGCGCGAGGCGCTCGATTTGGCGCAGACCTATAACCGCTATGCCGATTATTATATGCTTACAACGCCTGCGCTTACCGAGTATTGGTCGGGCATGAGCGATAAGATGTTTTCCGAGTTTACCCTCATGGTGCGCGACAACAACAACGTGAACCAGGCAGTATATTCGGGGCAGAAAGTAAAAGATATTACTTGGGATAATCTGGTCGTTTATAACGATAATTTCAACACTGTTTGGGATAGCTACGTGAACAACATGAACAGCAGTTATCACGGAAAAGAGATTCAGGACGAATATAACGCCGCCGTAAAAGATCACGGCGTGAAGGTCGTTGCTCCCGAAGTGAATATGCCGAGATATGAAGTAGTGAAATAAGGAGAGAAAAATGCGTAAAATTTTTCTGTGCGCCGCATTAATCTTATTGTTTAGCGCGGCTGCTGTCATTTCGCCGGCAAACAATTACGCATCGGCAGCATCGGCGGCGGAAGAAATGAATACGGAAGCGTCGGGGAGTTATGCCTATTTGTACGGCAATCCGCGCGGCAAATATTATAAAATGAAGCCGACGAGTGAGGAAAAAACAGCGTGGAATTATTCCGCCGAGGATGAGTGGGCGGTTGCTTATGTGGGAAACGGGTATACCAATTTGCATCCGGGGAATCGCGGCGATGTCATGCAGGGTTGGCAATCCCCCGGCAACGGCGAGGCAACGGTTACGGGAGAAGTGGAGTTTAATAATCCGAATCTGATCGGCACGGATCCGGCAATCAATGGCATACGCTTTTCTTTGCTGTTAAGAAAGAAAACAGCAGACGGATATGCAACGGCGCAACCGCTTGCGGATATCGATAACGTACTGATCGATACGGTCGAAAAGGTTGTTTTTAACGTAAACGTTCCGAATATCGGCAGCGGCGACGTCATTCTCGCGGCGGTGAATAACAACGGGAATAATAATTCCGACGGGAACTCCGTTTCATTTTCCGTATTGTATACGGGTACGATAGAGGAGGATGCGCCTGATGATTTCGGGTGCGGAGAATTGCCGATTCCCGCGTTCTCGTATACGCAAGGCGAAAATGGGTGGTATTACGCTTACGGTTTGCCGCAAAAATACATTCTGATGGATATCGGTCTCAATTATGCCGGGTATGTGTGGACGGGGCCGAAGCCTTACCAGTTCGTCAGTTCGGGGACTGTGCATCCAAACGGAAAGTGGAGTACGCTTAAAATCTGGATCGCGAGTTTCGACGGGGAAATCGAAATCGACGGTATGTTTGTGCGCAATGCCAACGAGGGCGACGGAACAAACGTTGATGTTTACCATAACGGGGAACGCATTTGGTGGGAGCAGTGCGATTATATCGGAAGCAAGACGTATAACATGGAGCCGATCCGGCGTACGGTAAAGAAAGGCGATGCTATCGTGTTCTCGTTCAGCGCGGGCGCGCGTTTAGATAACCGTGCCGACGGCATTAATGCGGCTACCAATATTTACATCCTAAGCGGTGAACCGGACGACGAGTTCGATACGTCTGCATATTTGCAAACGGCGAAAAACGAAGCGGAGATCGTCGGCGTACGCGAACGAACGGCAACGCCCAAAGAGAGCAGCTTGAACGTCGGGGCATTGGTCGGCGGGCTCGTTGGCGGAGCCGTATTGGTCGCGGGGGCGGTCGTTGTGGCGATCGTGTTGATGAAAAGGAGGAAACGTGGATGAGAAAGCGGATTATCTGTTTCTTGCTGTGTTGTGCGGCAATATTTGGCTTGTCCGCTTGTGCCACTCAGCCGTATGAGGACTATAAAACGTTCGATAACGTCGAGGATTATTGTTCCGATGCGCAAGGATATATGGGGTGGGATTATTTCAGCGGCGACGTTGCCTGGTACGTTGAACGGCTCGCTTATGTTCCTTATTACGGTTGCTATCGCAATAAGTATGTTCAGGTGCAGGGATCGCAGTGGCGACCGCACCGCGAAGCGGAAGTTGTGTTGCGGCATACTGCACAGCGTAGCGGAAATGCGACGGTAGATATTTCCCTGAAAATCATTGAATTGCAGTTGAAAGACGTTCCCAATCATTACGATGACGATGGCGTAACTTTTAAGGTTTACGACAATGCGAAAAACATTATCTACGAGCAGGAGCTGACGGGGACAGAGGAAACGAGCGAGGCGGAAAAGACTCTTTCCGTTAAGTTAAAAAAGGGTGAAGAGCTTTGGTTTTCTCTATCCGCCAACGAACGCGAGTTGCACGATCTGACGGACGTGCATATTACCATTCGGTTTTAACGGAGGGAGACGAAAATGAAAAAACAAGTTAGCTTTTTGTGCGCTGCTTTGATGATGGGAATGTCTATGGCGTATTTTTCGGGATGTAATGACAACAACCGTATCGCAGCGGATATGGCGGTCGATTTTGCCGCGCGTAACGGTCAAGTTGTTCAAAATCTGAAAAAGGTCGATATGTTTTGCCCGAATTGGTATTTTCTAGGTGAAGAACGTACGCAGAGTTTAGACGGTGCCTCTTTGGAAACGTTACAGGATATCGGGCAAATGCATTCGGACAATTTACGCTTCGATATGATGTTTCAACAGAACGGAATTGGTAACGCAATCGGTCACGACCGGAACAGCGACGGATCCTCTGAGCTTGAATGGAAGCTGGTCGATCGTTTTTTGGATAAAGTGGCGGAACAGGATATTGCGCCGTTTATCATTATGGTCGGAACACCCCTTTATGCAGCGCAAGAGGAAAACGGCACTTTGAAAGAGGGTTACGGTGTTACTCCTGATTTAGAGCGGTATTATACATTTTGTTATAATGTAGCCAAGCATTTAAAGGATCGCGGGCAATACACGTTGCTCGAAACGTGGAACGAACCGGACTTGGGAAATGTATATTGGTACGATTCCATGTACGACAATATGCGTACGGTCGCCACGGCAAACAGGGCTTATCATGATGCAAATCCTTTTGCTACCGTATACACGCCCGGACTTGCTTATATCGACCGTTTTATCAACGAAAAGCAGTCGGCGGATGACGGTCTCAAAAGCAATTGGCAACGTTTATGGGAGCAAACGCTCGATCCCGCAACGGGCGGCGGCGTGATGCCCGAGGGAATTTCTTGGCACTTTTATACCGACGGAAATGGCGGAATGAACGATGTAAAGGTGGAAAAGGGCTGGGATGAACGTTTGCAGATTGTGCGGGAAGCGATAAAGAGTTATTCCGACGGATCCGCTCCCGAATTTAAAGAGGATGGGTTACTTAAAGAGAATGGCGGATTGGATCTCAGAAAATTGCAGCAGCACGTTTCCGAATTCAATCCGGTCGGAAACGGATCGGGTTGGAACAGTATGCGCCTTGTTTGGTCGTTCTTCGACGGCATTGCTGCCGCGAATGCTGCAACGGACGTAACGCGTGTCGCTTGGTCTCAGTATATTGCGGGCGATACCCATTCGATGATAAAAGAATATTCGTATGAAATCATGCCCTCTTATCATACGCTTTGGATGTACGGTCGTTTACCCGTAGATGCGGTATCTGTGCAAAACGACAACGAAATGTTGGGAGTAATGGCAGGAGTGGATTCGCACCGGGCGGGGGTGATTTTGTATAACCGTTCGGATATGAAGGAACAGAATTTGGACGTTACGTTTACCAACCTTCCCGCGGGAACAAAGTCGTGTGACGTGTATGTGATCGATCAAGACGATTACGATAACGGCATTTATACCAAGACTCCGGTTTTATATCGCCATATCGACGAGATAAAGGACGGAATGAAACTTGAACTCGATGTTCCGGAAACGGGGGCGCTTTACGTAGAATTCAACACCGAATTTAACGGAAACGAATTGGACGAAAAGGCAAACGTGGGTAAGCTGCTCAAAAAAGAATATTATTATGCCGATCGTGGCGATAATATGCCTTATACCGATATTCACAATAACAGCTTGACGGCATATGCGGGCATGGTAAATCATGCTACGGGCGAGAGCGGCGTTGCCGTTATTTTGGGCGATATGAAAAAACACGAGACGCTATCCTTCAGTTATGAAGTATGGGGTGGCGCTACGGCAAGCCAAAACGCTTCGCTTGGCGTGCGGGTGGATTATCATACAGTGGATGGATTCGTAAAATCGGTATGGTTACCAATAGAAGGATTTGAAAAAGAACTGATAGCTCCGTTCGGCACGGAGAAAGCGGCAGATAAGATTTTGTCGCTTGGTGGTGGAAATAAGGGAACATATTCATTTGCGCTTGCCGAAAATGCTCCCGAAGCATGGGACGGCATTGTGGAAATCAGCTATCTTATAAAAGATGCGGGTGTGGGAGCTACGGCAAAATTTACTGTACGTTAAGTTACAATAAGCAGTGAAAAATAAGACTGCAGTGCCGCTCGTTGCGATTTTGCAGGGAGCGGCATTATTTGGAGAAATTGTGGTAGAAAAATTTATAAAGTTAGATACGCCTGAAACGACCTTACTGATAGACGGGCAAAGCGGGGAAAATCTCTATTATGGCAAAAAAATAGCCGATGCCGAAAAATATCCTTTTCGGATCAAGAGGAGAGAGTATTTCCCTGCGATAGACGATATTCACCGAGAGAACGATATGATTTCCTTCTTCGGGAATGGCAACAATCGGCAATTTCAGTTGGAATTGCAGGACGATAAAGGTAATTATACGCAGGAATTTGTTTTGACGGATGTAAGCAGGCGGGAGATCGCGCCGAAAGGGCTCCCGTCTGCGCACGGGAACGATAAAACTGTCGTATTCACGTATACCGATAGGGTAGGCGGATTAATATTGTCTGCTGTATATACGTTGTTTTCGGATTGTGATTGTATTGCGGTATTTCATCGGTTAGAAAACGTAGGAAACGAAGTTTACCATATCCGACGTTTCAGCAGTGCGCAACTCGATTTGGACGACACGGGGCATACGATCGTATATTTCGACGGCGCATGGGCACGGGAACGTCAGCAAAAGAAAATTTTGTTGGAATCGGGGGTATTTTCTACCGGTTCGTCGTGTGGATATAGTTCAAACCGGTACAATCCGTTTTGGCGCATCGATACGCCACATAACGGCTGTTATGCGGTGAATTTACTGTATTCGGGAAATCATAAGGAAATCGCCGAAGCGACGCCCTTGGGACAGACACGTATTTTGATCGGCTTGAACGATGAGCGGTTCGATTGGAAATTATCGCCGGGCGAAGCGTTTGATACGCCACAGGCGGTAATGCTGTACGCTCCGAATCCGCAAAAAATCACCGAGCAAATGCACGTTTTTGTACGACGTCATATTTTGCGCGGTAAATTTGCAAGTGCAGACCGTCCCGTTGTATTGAACAGTTGGGAAGCCGTATATTTTGATTTTAATCGTAAAAAGTTATCTTCTTTGGCAAGGGCGGCAAAAGATGCGGGCGCGGAGTGTTTCGTGCTCGATGACGGATGGTTCGGAAAGCGAAACAACGACACTTGTTCTTTGGGTGACTGGACGGACAACGAAGAAAAGACGGGCGGGCTGCTATCGTTTTCGAATGAGTTACATGATATGGGCTTAAAATTCGGTTTATGGGTCGAACCCGAAATGATTTCGCCCGACAGCGAACTTTACCGCCGTCATCCCGAATACGCTTTAACGGGCGGGCGTACGCCGATTATCACGCGGAATCAATTTGTGCTTGATTTGGTGAATCCCGACGTAGCGGAATATGTTTTACAATTTATGCGCCGCTTATTGATTGATTTTCGGATTGATTATATTAAGTGGGATTGCAATCGCGTTATGACCGATATTTCTTCCCCGTTTGCTGCGGGCGGGGAGTATGCTCATCGCTATATGCTTGCTTTATACGATATTTGGAAACGGCTTACATCGGAGTTTGCCGATGTTTTGTTTGAAGGGTGCTCAGGCGGCGGGAATCGATACGATTTGGGTATTTTGTGTTATATGCCGCAAATTTGGACGAGCGACAATACCGATTGTATGGATCGGCTGCGCATTCAGGAAGGCACGCTTGCTGCTTATCCGTCTTGCACTATGAGCGCACACGTTTCTTCCGTTCCAAACCATCAGACAGGGCGTTCGTCTCCGCTGTTTTCGCGCTTTTCCGTAGCGGCGGCAGGCGTCCTGGGGCACGAATATAATTTGCTTGCCATGTCGCAGGAGGAGTTTGCGCAATTAAAATCTTATACGGAATTTTATAAACGGCATCGTAGAACGTTACAGTACGGTACATTTCGTTTGCTTGAAAGCGCTTACGGAAATACATATACGTCGTGGATCGTCATTGCGGAGGATGGCGGCGAGGCGATTGCAACCGTTATACGTTTTAACGAGGAGGTTAACCGTGAACGCGGGCGATTCCGTTTGGGCGGATTGGACGATACGGCAACGTACAATGTGACTATCGTAGGGAAAACGCAGCTGTTTACCGCGCGCGGAGATGTATTGAATGCTTACGGTTTGGATTTGGCGGAGCTGTTCGATCATGATGCGACGAACGAACCGACGGCGTTGATGTTATTGATAGAAAAAAAGACGACCGGACTTTACGCGGGTACTGCCTTGTGAGAGATGCAACGACCTGGTGCTATTCAGCTCATCCGCGCAAACACGTAAAGACAGAGGCGTAATTCTTTGTTGGAAGAACTAGTCTTATGGAGTTGAACTACGAGCCTCCGTTCGCACCAAGCACATTGTACCACAGCAACGCTGTTGATATAAAGGGTTCTTACTTGATCCCTTGCAAAAAACCATGGAACTTTATGATACGAGGAGTTGTAAAGATGAAACGAGATGAGATCCATATCAGGGATCCGTTTGTATTGGTAGATAACGGAAGTTATTATTTACTGGGAACAACGGGCGACGATCCGTGGGGGAAGGCAAGCGATCTGACATTGTATTCCTCCACGGATTTACAGGAGTTCAAACGGGAGTGTACGTTGGTAACGGATGGTTCTTTGGATTCTTATACGAATATCTGGGCACCGGAGTTACACAAGTATAAGGGGAAATATTATTTAATTTTTTCCGCATTCCGCGAAGACGTCGGGCGCGGCTCGTTTATTTACTTTTCTGAAAGTTTATTTGCCGGTTTTACCGCATTGACGGGTGAATATATTACGCCGCGCGATTGGGAGTGTTTAGACGCCACGTTATTCGTATACCAAAACAAGCCTTATTTGTGTTTTTCCGATGAGTGGGTGGATACCGTGACGGGGGACGGCGACGGAAGTTTGTTTATTTGCGAACTTTCGGACGATTTGACGCACAGAGTGAGTAAGCCCCGGAAAATCATAAGCGGAAAGTATAACGGGATTACGGGTGAATCGAGAAACGGCGACATCGTAGGATACATTGCCGAGGGTCCGTATTTGTACGAGGAAAACGGCAATATCGTATTATTATGGTCTACGTATACAGAAACAGGTTATACGGTCGTAAAAAGCGTTAGTCGGTCCGGGATATACGGTGAGTATGTTTTTGAAAAAATCGTATTTCGTAAAGACGGCGGACACTGTATGTGCTTTACCGATTTAACGGGGAAAAGATATCTTACCTTCCATCAACCCAACCGTACGCCCGACGAGCGCATGAAATTGTTTCTTTTTGAGGGGTAATGACATGAAATATAAACATTTCGGAGTCATGCTGGATTGTTCGCGTAACGCTGTTCCAAAAGTATCTACCGTAAAAAAATTAATAGATGTTTTGCAAGTCATGGGTTATAATACGCTTGAATTGTATACGGAAGATACTTTCGAGATAACAGATGAACCGTATTTTGGGTATTTGCGCGGGCGTTATACGGGCGCGGAAATCAGAGAGATGGATGAATATGCAAAAGCGCAAGGGATAGAACTCATACCTTGCGTTCAAACGCTCGCTCATTTTACCAATCCTGTGAAATTGCCTCGTTTTGCCGAAATAACCGATATTGATGATATCTTGTTGATTGATGATGAAAAGACGTATGCGTTTATCGAGCGCATTTTTGCGACGCTTGCCGAAAACTTCACATCGAGAAACGTGCATATCGGCATGGACGAAGCTCATCATGTCGGGCTCGGTAAATATTTGGATAAGCATGGGGCAAGCAACCGCTTTGAAATTTTAAACAGACATCTCGGGCGCGTAATCAGCATCGCCGAAAAGTATGGCTTTGCGGCTCATATGTGGAGCGATATGTTTTTCCGTTTGGCGGCAGAAGGCGATTATTACGGACACGACGTGCAACTTCCAGCTGAAGTTATGAAAAATCTGCCTTCGAATATTTCATTGGCATATTGGGATTATTATCATACGGAAGAAAGCCATTACGATGCAATGATTTCGTTGCATAAAAAATTCAACCGGGATATTTGGTTTGCGGGCGGGGCATGGACATGGAGCGGATTTGCCCCGCAAACGCGGTTTACCTATGCGACGATGCAACCCGCTTTAAAAAGTGTCCGCAAGAATAAGATCGAAAACGTGCTCATCACGCTATGGGGGGATAACGGAGGAGAATGCCCGCCGTTTACGGTGTTGAATGCACTGTATGCCATCCGTCGTTATGCCGACGGAGAATACGATCATGGCGTTATCGCCGCCGAATTTCAAAAATTATTCGGGGTTGCGTTTGAAGACTTTGATTTATTGGCATTGCCCGATATCCCTGCCACATCACACGCGCCCGACGCGCTCATTAATCCTTGCAAGGCGCTGTTATATTCCGATCCTTTTTTAGGTATATATGACGGAACGACGATCGTCAGGCAAGCCGAGATCCCTTATGGCGAATATGCGAAAAAACTCAGTAAAGCTAAGTTGCGGGCGGGAGAGTATACCTATCTCTTTGATACCTCTGAAAAGCTATGCAAACTTTTGGAGAAGAAGGCTTATCTGGGTGTTCAGACGCGTGAAGCATACCAATGCGGCGATAGAGGAGCGATCGAACGGGTTATCAGTGAATACGCCGAAGCGGAAAAACGGTTGGAATCGTTTTTCCAAGCGTTTGATACTCAGTGGAATACGGTCAACAAACCGTTCGGCTTCGAAGTGCATTGTGCGCGTTTAGGAGGATTGCAGAGGCGCCTTTTGTATTGTCGGCGGCGGCTGGAAGGGTATCTTGCGGGAACCATACAACGCATAGACGAATTGGAAGAAAAGATTTTGCCGCGCGATCCAAATGCTCCCGATATGTTGTTTTTGAACGATTACCGCCAGTTGGTTTCGACAAGTGAATTATAGAACATATAACAAATAATTTACGAGGAGGATTACTTTCATGTATATCGAAAAACCGCCGATGGGTTGGAACAGCTGGAACACGTTCGGAGAAGAAATCAACGAAAGTTTGATTAGGGAAGCCGCGGATGCGATCGTAAAAAGCGGATTGAAGGATGCGGGTTACGAATATGTAATCATTGATGACTGCTGGGCGCTGCGGGAGCGCGGAAGGGACGGCAGAATGGTTCCCGATCACAAAAAATTTCCTTCCGGAATGAAGGCGTTGGCGGAATATATCCACAAAAAAGGGTTAAAGTTCGGGATGTATTCCTGTGCGGGGACGATGACGTGCGCCTCGTATCCGGGGAGTTTGGATCATGAATTTATCGACGCGCAGACGTTTGCCGAATGGGGCGTCGATTATCTGAAATATGACTATTGCTTTAAGCCTGCCAATGCGGACGGGGCGACTTTATACCGCCGAATGGGGCTTGCTTTGGCAAATAGCGGCAGGGATATTCTATTTGCGGCTTGTTCTTGGGGCGCGGACGCGACGCATAGTTGGATCCGTTCCTCTCACGCGCACACCTGGCGTTCCACGGGCGATATCAACGATTCGTTCGTTTCGATTAAAAGCATTATTGAACAGCAGATTCCGCTTTTGCCTTACGGCGGGCAGGGTTGTTTTAACGATATGGATATGCTTATCGTCGGCATGAACGGAAAGGGAAACGTAGGACTTACGGGTTGCACGTTTCAAGAATACAAGCTGCATTTTTCCGCGTGGGCGCTGTTTGCTTCGCCGCTCATCATCGGCTGCGACGTGCGGAGCATGGACGAGACTACGCGTAAAATTTTATTGAACCGCGACGTAATTGCCGTGAATCAAGACAGGGGTGGCCGGCAAGTATATCAAACGCAAAACGATTACGGCGTTCATGTTTTCGTGCGCGTTATGGAAAACGGCGACGTTGTAGTCGGATTGTTTAATTTGAACGACGATAGGCGCAGAGGTATACTTTTTTCCGACACAATCGGTTTGTCACAGAATACAGGCAGGACCGTCGTCTTTCGGGATCTTTGGACGGATGAACGGCGTTATTTTGTCAACGGCACGATCGAATTGTCGGTAGATGCACACGATTGTGTGATGATGCGCGGTAGCGTGAAGGAGTTGTAAAAAATGTATTGCAAGACGTGCGGCGCACGAACGACGCAGGACGAAGATGCGCTGTATAAGCGTTTGGTGAATCGCGGCGCAACCGAAACAATGTGTTTGTCGTGTTTAGCGCAGTATTTTCGTTGCAGCGAAGAACTTTTAAAGCAAAGAATAGAGTTTTATAAAAAGATTGGCTGCGCATTGTTTTCCCCTTCAGAATTTTGAAGTTTGGGCGTATGAAGGAGACGGAGAATTTTCCTTGTATGAAGATTCGGAAGAAAAAACTTGCGTTACAATTTTCAAAATGACGCATACGAGAGGGAAGCAGGTTTTGGAAATTTTTACAAAAGGCGATCCTTCTTTCTTGCCCATAAACCGTGTGATTACCCTATTGTTTCAGGATATCGCGGACGGTACTTTCAGACGGAACAGATGAAAAGACGGCAATATCACGTACCACCCACCTTGCGATCTCCGCGCATCAGGACGACATTGAATTTATGGCGTA
>ERZ1643249.1589-NODE-1589-length-22670-cov-5.015874_pt1 | contig 22670 bp, 23 predicted proteins | sample MGYA00579263_ERZ1643249 | MGnify/ENA primary metagenome ERZ1643249 (study PRJEB29033, sample SAMEA4952264) | chicken gut metagenome | biome: Broiler Chicken; feature: Gastrointestinal Tract; material: Caecum | place: Ireland | collected 2018 | study: Broiler... | reverse complement strand
AGTTCCATTCCAATTGAAGGGACAGCATATGTAATTTCATCCGTACCATTATAATAATTTGATTTTACCCCGAAAACATATTCATAGTTAAATAATTTGCAAGGAGGTATCAAAAAACACCTCTAATTATTTAAGGTAATAGTGACTTCGTTTGCGCTTTTTCTAATTTTACTGTCTCTGGCTCCCCTAAATAAGCCATAGTATTTATAGCTTCAATACTTTTTTTATCATAATCTGGCAAACTATAGCTTGTTCCTCTATGAGGTGGAACTTTAATAATTTTCTGTTGAAATAAAAACTCAAGCTCAGGCAACCAAATACCACTAAACACAGCGTGATTTATATATTCACCATCTTTATTAAATTTCCATGAACTTGGATATTTATGCTGCTCCCATATATTTAAAGTACCATCAATTTCTTGAATTCCAGCTATTGAACACTGAGTTGGGTAAGTTCTCTTTAATTTTTCTGTTTTAGTTTCAATAACTATTATAAATCCATATCGGCCTTCACCAAACATTATTCCAGTTGAGGCAGGATATTCAACTGAATCTACACTACCATCACGTATTACTATTTCATTTGATCTAAAAATAATTTCAGGTGAATTTTCAACTTTTAATTCTAAATCTTTCATTCGTTTTTTCCTTTCTGTTTTGTATAAATTTTTTGTAACTGAACTTTGTTTCTATTGTTATATCTTTCGAGTGCTTCATCGGCATACATTACTGGTTTATAATAATTACCTAAAGCATTAATAAATGGAATAGCCATACCACTAGCAGAAGTAGTAGCTCCATAATTACCCCAATAACACATATTATCATAGTTTACGAAAGTTCCTCTTTCCAAATCATAAAATTTATTACCTATTTCATAATATAGTGCGTCATAACGCCAACTCCCAGAGCCGCATTCCATATAATCTCCCATAAACAATTTATTAGTAAAATATTTTGGAACAGTATCTCTTTGCTGATTTAAGACATCCATAATTTCCCGAGTAGTAATTGTTTTTTTAATTTCATCGTCATTTAGCAGAAAAGTAAACGGAAATATTTGATAATCACGAATAATATTATCTATTAGTTGACTGTCTGCTTCATTATAAAATGCATTATGGGATGATATATCTCTCATATAATCTCCAAAATGTTCTAATATTATAGGACTACATTCGTACCAACGATCGTTGTTGCAATAATCATAACCATAATATCTTTTAAAGCCAACATAAAGGTTTTCCAAGAAATGCCATTCTTTTTCTGAAGATATCTGGTTTAAATCAATTTTTGAATTTAAAGATAGAAGTTCCTCTCTTGATAAGATTGTTGTATTAGGATCTTTCATAGCATTGATAAGTGGTACAATTTTAAATCGCCTATAAGAACTTTTATCAATACAATGATATTTTCCACTTTTTATATTATATAAATATTGAGCAATTTTGTAATAAATATTATTAGAATTAATTTTATCTGACATGTCAAGGGACTCACAATCTCCAATATATAATCTTTCAAGATAAAACTTTGGTTGTTTTTTTGTACTTCTTTTTAAAATAATAGTTGCTTCTTGACTAGTAATTGGATTTACAATATCACTATTATCTGCTACAAATATTAATGGTTGCATATTAGTTACATAGTTTTTAGCTGGCTTACAACTGTATATCGTTCCGTGACCAGTAGCAATTTCATTTACTTGTCGATATATATCTCCACTTGTAATACTATAAAAACAATTGCCAACATTTGCATATATGTCTGTGAAATCCCATACACTTACATCTGAATTATCAACAATTATAAAAAGGTTTTGTAAAAAATTTTTTTCAAATAATTTATCTTCAACTTGTCTTTTCTTTCGGTTAATTTCTTCTTGCTTCAAATTTTTGATAATTATATCAAATATATCAAAATCATAATAGTAATTTTCAGTATTACTATTATTCGATTGACTATTGGTCGCTGTTAAATAATCATCTTTAGCATCATTTATTTCCTGCATTTTAGATGCTGATTGTGGCCCGGCTATATCTGGGTGATATTTTTTGGCTAAGGATCTATATGCCTGTTTAACTTCTTCTACGGAAGCATTTGGTGCAACTCCTAATACTTCATACCATGGCTTTTTACTCATATTGCATACCCCCCTTGCGTAAATATAGGGTGTATTGTAACAAAAAGCAATGAAAAAAGCAACCTTTTAAAAAATGATTGACCTATATGAATTTTTTTAAATTTTTATTGTTATTACTTTTTGATTTTTAAGGATTAATTGAAATAAGTAATTCTTTCCAAATACTTAAATTATTACTAGTTAAATTGTTAAACCTTTTGATGCATCAGCAGTAGCGTTAAATTTTTGGACAAGTCATAATAAGATACCAGTAGAAACAATCGTATATGATAAATTTTAATATAGTTGGTTGGTTAGTAATTAAAACTACATAAAATTATTATGTACCTAGTATATATGAAAGCAGAATATTATTAGTAAATAAAACTTTCGAGGGAAGTACAAAGTTATTAATAATTGACGAGGTCATAAAACATAATATTTTTTTCCGAATAGATGAGTTGTGTAAAAAAACAAAATATTGTATAATTGTGGTGACATAATTAGTTTGAAAAAATTATAGTGTAAGGAAGGCATATCCCACAATAATTCAAAAATGTTAGCGTGACAACATCCTGCAAGAAAAGATAATATGCATAGTATTATAAATATTGTAAAATAGTGAACATGTGGTTTGGGTAAAAAGAATAAACAACGCTGTGGAAAGTAATAATAAAAATGATTATGTTAAGAGGTGATATATATGAATAATATTTCTAATCAACTTGAACAATTAATTCAAAAACAAAAGAAAACTTATAAAGAAATGACTGATTTAATAAACCAATCATGTAAAAATAATGATTTATCATCAGTGGGGAAAATTTTAGAAGAATATTAATTAAAATTAGAAACCATACAAAAAGAAGTACATGAAATTACACAAGAATCAGGTTTCAATAATTTTCACAAAAGAAGATAAATATATTAATATAAAACAAACCAAACTTATTTGGAACTAGGTGAATTAATGGAAACACATTACGAAATTATTAATAAATCAAATTTTGAAATTGTAAAAGAAAACAATTTTATTGTCGTTGATAAGAATTTAGCAAAAACCATTTCAATTTTAAATAAAAAAGGTTATTATGTAGAAGCTTGTAATAAAGCAAGTGTATCTAACTCACTTTTAATATCAAATTTAATTAATGATTTATTGACGAAGAACTTATTGGTTATAGGCGATGAAGCAAAAAAAATAATAAAAAAAGTAGATTGTGAAACAACGTTTATAATTTTTAAAAATAAATATAATTTTAAAACTTTACCAAAACGGTTTCACTTGGTAAGTACCGATACAGAAAGTCATTTGTATTTTAATTTATGTGCTTTAAAGAAAAGAAATAATATTGAATTAAAGTCGTTAATTGAATTACAAAAAGAAAACGAAGAAAGTCTTACTGATTTAGAAATTTGGGCTAAAAAATTACCAAATAATGTAGATTAATAAAATGCTTATAAATAAATTATGCTGTGGAAAATAATCCCAGCATTTTTTAATACACTTTAATTTCATTAATCAAAATTTTATGTTATAATTAATAATAGGTGATTATATGGAGATTACAAACAAAGACATTGTTAGTTTAAATGAATCATATAATAATATTTGGAGGTCTCTTTGACTTAGATGAAAAAACTAAAAAATTAAATTTGCTTGAAAAAGAGTATAACAATCCAGAATTTTGGAACGACAGAAAGCAAGCTGAAGAAAAAATAAAAGAGATAAATCATTTAAAAGAAATTATTAACCCTGTTTTAATAATAAAGGATAATATTGAGTTTTTATCTTTATATGATGATTTTTCTTTAAAAGAAGAAAATAATAATTTGTCTGAACAGCACCAACAAATATATGAAGAAACCTTAAAACTCTTGAAAGAGCAAGAAACGGTTGCGTTTTTAGGAGAAGAATTTGATGATAAGAACGCTATTTTTGAAATACATGCTGGAGCAGGTGGAACTGAAAGTCAGGATTGGGCTCAAATGCTTCTTAGAATGTATTTGAGATACTTTGATAAAAAAGGTTTTAAATATGAACTTATTGATGAACAACCAGGAGAAGAAGTTGGAATAAAAAGCGTTTCATACATAGTTAAAGGAAGTTATGCGTATGGATATTTAAAATCAGAAAAAGGAGTTCATAGGCTCGTTAGACTTTCACCATTTGATGCAAATAATAGAAGACATACTTCGTTTGCGGCTGTTGAGGTAATACCGGAATTTGATAATGATATAGATATTAATATAGATGATTCTGATATTAGGGTAGATGTTTACAGAAGTAGTGGTGCTGGTGGTCAAGGAGTTAATACAACTGATTCTGCCGTACGAATAACACACATACCTACTGGTATCGTGGTTACTTGCCAAAATGAGCGGAGTCAAATAAAAAACAAGGAGATTGCACTACAAGTTTTACGTAGTAAATTATATGCTTTAAAGCAAAAAGAAAACCAGGATAAAATAAACTCAATTAAAAGCAGTAATAGTAACATAGAGTTTGGTTCTCAAATAAGAAGTTATGTGCTTCATCCGTATTCTATGGTTAAAGATCATAGAACAGGTTACGAGACGTCAAACGTTGATAAAGTTCTTAATGGCAACATAGATGAATTTGTTGATAGTTATTTAAGAAAGGAAAATAAAAATGGGATGGCTTAAAAAATTAAGGGCTAAAAGAAGTAGCAATATACTTCCAATTGTTGAAAAAGCTCACTTATTAAAAAGGTATGTTTTGTTAATAATTGCGGTACTTATATATGCTGTTGCTTATAATTTATTCTTTTTTAAGAATAACATTGTTTATGGGGGGGCCAGCGGAATATCAATAATAACACAAAAATTGATAGATCCTTCAATAATGATTTTAATTATTAACGTATTTTTCTTGGTTTTAAGTTATTTTATGCTTGGAAAAAAACAAACACTAGACTCAATTGTTGGTTCACTTCTATTTCCTATATTTGTAAAATTAACGGTTAATATAGATAGTTATATAAACATAGATAATTCGGATTTACTACTTATAACAATAATAGGTGGCGTTTGTGTGGGATTTGCTTCTGGGATTGTGTTTAAAAGTGGATTTACAACCGGGGGTACAGATATATTAAATCAAATTGTTTCAAAATATTTTAAAATCTCTATAGGAACTTCAATGTTAATGACTGACGGTTTGATTGTAATACTAGGAGGATTTTTCTTTGGTTGGACAAGAGTGCTATATGCAATGATTGTTTTATACATAATAAACATAATGGTTGATAAAGTTGTTCTTGGTATATCAGGTAATAAGGCTGTTTATATTACAACTGATGAAGATGATAGGGTATGTAATTATTTATTAAATGAATTAAAACTTGGTATTACGTTGATTGAAACAAGAGGTGGTTATACAAATAAAAAAGACCAAATAATTATGTGTGTTGTTCCTACTGGTGATTATTTTAAAGTAAAAGAAGGTGTTGGACAAATTGATCCAAAAGCAGTAGTTTTGGTAACTGATGCTTATCAAACTTCTGGTACATATAGTGGGAATAGTAATATTTAAAAGAAGTAAAGGAAGGGATATAAATGGAATTTATAAAATTTAGAGATGTTGAAAAAACGTATAAAAATGGTGTTAATGCCGTATATGATATGAATTTAGAAATAAAAAAAGGCGAATTCGTTTTTATAATAGGTGCTTCTGGTTCGGGGAAATCAACTTTAATAAAAATGTTATACCGAGAAGAAAAGCCTTCTAAAGGAGAAATTTATGTTGGCGGTGTTAACGTAGCAAAGGTAAAAAATAGTAAGGTATATAAATTAAGAAGAAAAATTGGAATTGTTTTCCAAGATTATAAATTATTACCTAAACTTACCGTGTATGAAAACGTAGCTTTTGCGCTTGAAATTTATGGATTACCAACCGAAGAAGTAAGAAAGAAAGTATTAAAAGCACTTGATTTAGTTGGTTTAAAATCAAGAACTAAAAGTTATCCGGACCAGTTATCAGGTGGTGAACAACAACGTGTTGCAATCGCAAGAGCCATTGTTAATTCTCCAAAATTACTTATTTGTGATGAACCAACTGGTAATCTAGATCCTGATACTAGCTTAGAAGTAATGAAGGTAATTGAAAAAATAAATGATTTGGGTACTACCATAGTAATGGCTACACATGATAGAGAAATGGTAAATAAAATGAAAAAACGTGTAGTATTACTTGATAATGGTAAATTGGTTAAAGATTATGAGAAAGGAAGTTATAGTAGTTATGAAAGCAATTAGAATATTTTTAAGAAACATAAGAGATGGTTTTAAAAGTGTTGGAAGAAATCTTAGTTTATCTATAGCTTCAATCTCTTGTATTACAATTACTTTATTAATAGTAGCTACTGCAATAGTGGTTTCATATAATGTTGAAAACATGACAAAACTTATAAGAGAAGATTTTACAATTGTTACTTTTATAAATACTTCCGCAACGGATGAGCAAATAAAAGATTTGGAAGATGAAATAAAAAAATATAAAAACGTGGAGTCAATTGAGCACGAAACAAAAACTCAAATAGCAGATGAAATGAAAAACACGTCTGATGATCTTGCTAATATAATAGATACTTGGTCAGAAGAAACTAATCCTTTGTACGACACTTTATTGGTTAAGGTAAAGGATACTGAAAAAATTTCCGATACCGCTAAACAAATTGAAAAATTAGAATTAGTAGAAGACGTAAAGTATGGTAAAGAAATGGTAGAAGAATTACTTGTGGTATTTAAGTTCTTAGAAAAAGCTATGATAGTTGCAATGATTGCGCTTGTATTGGTAACTCTTTTCTTAATAACAAACACGATAAAAATAACCATTTTTTCAAGAAAAAGAGAAATAGAAATAATGAGGTTAGTAGGAGCTTCTAACTTTTCAATTAAGCAGCCGTTTGTTATTGAAGGATTGTGTTTAGGCTTTTTAGGATCATTGATACCGGTTGGTGTAACATTATATGGTTACTCCGCATTATATGAACATTTTGGTGGACAGTTATTTTCGCCATTTATTAAGTTGGTTGAAGCAGAACCATTTATATACGTTGTATCAATTGTATTAATTGGTTTGGGTATTGTTGTTGGTATGTTTGGAAGCTATAGAGCGGTAAGAAAGTATTTGAAGATATGATGAGAAAAAAGATAGCGTTATTTATTCTAATAATTTTAACTTTATTTACTCCATTAATAGGGGTTAAAGCACAAACGTTAGGAGAATTAGAAAAGGAATTAAACAAAAAACAACAAGAATTAAACGAAAACCAACAGCAACAAACCCAAACCCAGTCAGACATAAATAATACTCAGCAAAAAATAAATAACATATATTCACAAATGGCAAATATTACTACTGAGATAGATAACAAAACAAAAGAAAGTGAACAGCTAGAAAAAGACATCGTAGAAAAAAACAAACAAATAGAAGATTTAATGAGATATTATCAAGTTTCAACCAGTGGCTCATCAATGTTAGAATACATTATGGGAGCTGAATCAATAACTGATTTAATATATCGTTTATCAATAACAGAACAAATTTCAAATTATAATAAAAAATCCATAAAACAGATGAACGAAATGATAAAAGAAAACGAAAAGATTAAAGAGGATTTAGATAATAAAAAGAAAGAATTATCAAAGTTACAAACCGATCTTTCAGTTCAGCTTGCAGAATTAAATAAAACCAAATCAAGCCTTAGTGAAGAGGGACATTCCCTATCAGAATCAATAAAAGAAATGCAAAATACTTTAGCAGATTTTAAAAAGTTGGGTTGCAAATCAAATGAAACGTTGACTCAGTGTGCAAATAGGGTTCAAGTTATACCTTCAGGCTCTACGTTTTATAGACCAACGGCAACTGGGCGCATAACCAGTAACTTTGGATATAGACCTTCATTTGGTTCATACCATTATGCGGTTGATATAGGAGTGGGAATTGGAACTCCTGTTTACTCAGTAGCGTCTGGAACGGTTATGAAAGTGATATATAGTAATAAAGGCGGTGGTAATCAAATAATTGTACACCACAAAGTAAACGGAAAGTATTATACTTCTTATTATTGTCATTTATCAGCGATAAACGTAAAAAAAGGAGATGTAGTAACAAAGGATACCGTAATTGGTAAATCAGGTAATACTGGTAATTCAACTGGCCCACATTTACATCTTGGTATAGCTACTGGCCGTTGGTATGTGGATTATTATAATTACTATGGTTCTAATAGTTTTGGTAGCCACGCAATTAATCCTAGGGATGTAATTATATTTCCGTCTGGTTCAAAAAGCTGGTCAAATAGATAAATTATTAATTTAATGGAGAGTGTATGAAAAATAAAAATATTTATGGATTTACTTTGATAGAGCTTTTAGCAGTAATTGTGGTTTTAGCAATTATAATGGTTATTGCAACTCAACAAGTAAATAAAGCAATAAAAAAATCTGAAAAGTCAGCGTTTGAAACAACCGCTAAAAGCATTGTTAAAGCGGTTGAATTAGAAATGGTATCAATGCCAGAAAAATATGACAACTTACCAAAAGTGGTTGATGTAAAAGATTTGGATATAGATAATAAAGAAGAAGTTTCAGGGACGGTAACCGTTAAAGAAGAAGCAGATGGAAGTTATTCATATTATCTTGACATTAGTAATGATAAGTATGCGATATCAGGAACCAAAATAACCGCAGAAGAAAAATCAAAGGTACCAACATTAACCTTAAAGGGTGAAAATGGGGTTATAGATAATGCTAATGGATTAATATATTCAATAGATAATAAATTATATTATTCAGATTTTTCTTCTTATTTTAAAGTATCAAATGGTTCACTTAGTTTTGAAAAAAATAAAAATGGTATTTATGCTACCGGAAGTAAGATTATTTTAAAAGTTTCAACGGGCGAAATATATAAAGAATATCAATTTGTTGGCTTTGGAGATGTAAATGGGGATGGAGTAATTGATTTCTTTGATGCTTCAGCTGTTGAGTTACAAGCTTCTGGTGTAAATAAATTAAGTGGTGCATATTTAAAATCAGCAGACGTGAACTTTGACGGTATAGTTAATGACCTTGATTATGAAATAGTTAAAAATACTGGTGTTGGATTATGCTCTATTAATCAAATAACAAGAGAAAATGATTGTAATTAAACATAAGTATAACTACTTATGTTTTTTTATTATGTATGATATAATAAAACAATAATAAAATTATAAAGGTGATATTATGTTTGATTTAGTATCTAATTTTAAACCGTCTGGTGATCAACCAGAAGCTATAGAAAAGCTGGCTGAAGGAATTGAAGAAAAGAAAAAATATCAGGTTTTGTTAGGCGCCACCGGAACCGGAAAAACGTTTACGATTGCAAATGTTATTAAAAAAGTTAATAAACCTACCCTTGTTTTAGCTCATAATAAAACGCTTGCGGGGCAACTTTATAGCGAACTAAAAGAACTATTTCCTAATAATCATGTATGTTACTTTGTTAGTTACTACGATTATTATCAGCCTGAAGCATACGTTCCTTCGAGTGATACTTACATTGAAAAAGATTCATCTATAAATGATGAAATAGATGAATTAAGACATTTTGCTACAAGTTCTTTGATAAACTACAAAGATGTAATAGTAGTGGCATCTGTTTCCTGTATATACGGAATTGGTGATAAAGAAGAGTATGAACACCAGATGCTTACTTTAGAGGTTGGCCAAACAATAGATAGAAACAATATACTAAGTAAATTAGTGGATATGATGTATGAAAGAAATAATATTGACTTAGCGAGAGGAACTTTTAGAGCAAAAGGTGACGTGATCGAGGTTATTCCGGTTTATGAAAAAAGTCATGGCATAAGAATAGAATTGTTTGGAGATGAAATAGATAGAATTTCTTTATTTGATGTATTAACGGGTGTTGTTATAAATGATAAAAAAATAATATCAATCATGCCGGCTTCTCATTTCGTAACCAGTGAAGAAAAATTAAAGAAAGCTATTATTAATATAAAAGAAGAATTGGATGATAGATTAAAATATTTTAGGGAAAATGGAAAACTATTAGAAGCTGAACGCCTGGAAGGAAGGTGTAAGTATGACTTGGAAATGCTTGCAGAAACTGGCTTTTGCTCTGGGGTTGAAAATTATTCAAGACATTTAGCGTTAAAACCAGAAGGAGCCACTCCTACTTGTCTTTTAGATTTCTTCCCTAAAGATTATCTTATGGTTATAGATGAATCACACGTAACGTTACCTCAGGTAAAAGCAATGTATAATGGAGACCGAAACAGAAAACAGATGCTTGTTGATTATGGGTTTAGGTTACCAAGTGCTTTAGATAATAGACCTTTGAGGTACGAGGAGTTTGAGAAAAAAATAAATCAAGTAATATACGTTTCTGCAACACCAGGAGACGAAGAATTGCAAAAGGTAAACAATGAGGTTATTGAACAGATAATAAGGCCAACTGGATTATTAGATCCTTTAATTGAGGTTAGAAAGTCCAATAATCAAATTGATGATTTAATAGAAGAAATTCAAAAACAAATAAAAAAAGGTGATAGGACTTTAGTTACTACTTTAACGATTCGCATGGCAGAAGAATTAACTTCTTACTTAAAAGATTTAAACATTAAAGTTGCTTATTTACATAGTGAGGTAAAAACTTTAGAACGACTTAGAATTATACATGATTTAAGAACTGGAAAATATGATGTTTTGGTTGGAATTAATTTGCTCCGTGAGGGACTTGATATCCCTGAGGTTAGCTTAGTGGCTATTTTAGATGCCGATAAACAAGGCTTCTTAAGAAGTCATAGAAGTCTTATTCAAACCATTGGAAGATGTGCAAGGAACTCTGATGGTAGGGTTATAATGTATGGTGATATAATAAGTGATGCCATGAAAACCGCAATTGAAGAAACACAAAGAAGACGTGCGATTCAAGTTAAATATAATAAGGAACATAATATCGTTCCTAAAACAATAAAAAAGAAAATAATGGATGTTGTAAGTATAAACGATGATGATTCTTCTGCTAATAAAAAACGCCCAAAACGTGAAGAAATTAACAATGATAAATTAATTAAACAGCTGGAAGAAGAAATGCAAAAAGCTGCTAAAGAATTGGATTTTGAGCGCGCTATGGAACTTCGTGACATCATATTCGAGATGAAGGTTAATTAGATTATTTTAAAAAAGGTTTTGAAGACAAAACCTTTTTATAATATACAAGTTTTTATGATTTTATTGAGTTTTATTTAATAATGTGTTAGTATATTTAATCACTAAGGAATGAAGTATTATGAATATCACAAGGAATGACGTTGATAATGATTTTATGCAATTAAAAGGATTAATGAAAGTTGGAAATGATTCGACTCCATCATACTTTTCCACTTACGATAATATTTATCTATTTACTAACGATAGGCTAAAAGATATTTTTGAACCGTTAGATGTTACTCAAGGTATTCTTACGGTGACTGGCTCGGGTGATCAAGCTTTAATGGCAATTTTAAAAGGTGCTAAAAACGTTAAGATGTTTGATATTAATAAATTAGCAAAATATTTTGCATTGTTTAAATTTTCCGCGGTATCATGCTTATCGTATGATGAATTTATAAAGCTATATAAAATTAATAAACCCTTTTCTAATTATGTAGCAGGTGGTTTTTTAACAAACGTAGATACGTATTTATACGAAAAAGTATGTTCTAATTTAGAAAATACTGTTGCACTTTTTTTTGAGTTGCTTTTTGATGTTATGATTAACGCTACTATTTGTGAAAAATTTAATTTAATAAACGTCAAACATTATCCAAAATTATCAGGTTATTTAACACGTAAAAACTATGAGAAATTACAAGAAAATATGAAAAAATTGACTTCGGTAGATTTTGTTGACTGTAATATCTTTGATTTAAACAAAAATCTTGGAGATGAAAAATATTCTGCAATGGTGTTTTCTAATATAAGTAGTTATTTTAGTAAATGCGAATTAGAAAAATTTTTAAAATTATTAAAACAGTTAGAGCTAAAGCTTACTTGCGGGGGTTTGATTCAGGCGGGTTACGGTGTAAAAAAACGTAATAATAATGATTTTAACATAGGAAAAAGAGGCCTTGATACTAGGTTTGTTGATGCTAATAAAAGCTGCTTTTTGAGAAACAATCGCATGGTATGACAATTACTTACTATAAACCTAACAAAAGAAAATAAAAGTTATTAAATTACTTTTTTGTGTTAGAATTATTATTAGAAAAGGTGATGTATATGGATAAGATTATAGTAAAAGGTGCTAGGGAAAACAATTTAAAAAATATAAATATAGAAATACCTAAAAATAAATTAACGGTTATGACTGGAGTATCAGGAAGTGGAAAATCATCGCTTGCTTTTGATACGATATATGCTGAAGGCCAAAGAAGGTACGTTGAGAGTTTGTCAGCTTATGCAAGGCAATTTTTAGGTGGTACAACAAAACCAGACGTTGATTCGATAGAAGGCCTTAGTCCATCTATTTCGATAGATCAAAAAACGACTAATAATAACCCAAGGTCAACGGTTGGTACCGTAACTGAAATATATGATTATTTAAGACTTTTGTACGCTCGTATTGGCGTGCCTTATTGCCCTAATCACAATATTCCTATAGCTAGTCAATCAATAGAGGAAATGACAACCCAAATAATGAATGAAGCCGATGGTACAAAATTAATAATTATGTCCCCGGTAGTTTATGGTCAAAAAGGTACGTTTAAGGATTTGATGGATAATTTTAGGAAAGATGGTTACGTAAGGATAAAAATAGATGATGAAGTAAAAGATCTAAGTGAAGAAATTAACTTAGATAAAAATAAAAAACATAATATTTTAGTAGTAATAGATAGAATAATAAAGAAAGAAGAATCAAGAAGCAGAATTTATGAGGCTATAGAAGTTGCTTGTAAATTGTCTAAAGGTAAAGCTGTAGTAGAAATACCAGGTAGCAAAGAAATTGTCATGAGTGAGTCTTTTGCGTGTCCTCATTGTGATTTTTCTTTAGAAGAATTAGAACCTAGAATGTTCTCATTTAATGCTCCTTACGGCTCATGTCCAGATTGCAAAGGATTAGGTTTTAAGCAAAAAATAAGCGAAGATTTAATAATTCCAGATAAAGAAAAAACTCTTGCAAGGGGCGGTATAGAACCACTAGCAGGTATGGATGATCAAAATATTTATATAAAAAAACTAGAAATTGTTTGTGATAAATATAACATAGACATGAATAAAAAAATGAAGGATTTTACGAAAAAAGAGTTAGATATAATTCTTAGAGGTACCAAGGAACCTATTGAGTTTAAGTTTAAAACAAGAAGTGGTAACCAGATGAATAGTTATGAGCCTTATGAGGGAGTTTTAAATAACCTTGAAAGACGTTATTTTGAAACTAATAGTGAATTTATAAGAGAATGGCTTGGAAAATACATGGTGGAACTTACTTGCCCTACTTGTCATGGAAAAAGGCTTAAACCAAGCGTTCTATCCGTGTTAATTAACAAAAAGAACATCATTGATTTAACTGATATGAACATAGATAAATTATATGACTTCTTTGATAAACTAAAATTAACTAAGGAAAAAGAAGAAATAGCTAGACTTTTAATTAAAGAGATAAAATCAAGGTTAGAATTTTTGCATAACGTTGGTCTTGGGTATTTAACTTTATCAAGAAGTGCTGGAACATTATCTGGAGGAGAGGCTCAAAGAATAAGACTTGCAACGCAAATAGGTTCTCAATTAACAGGGGTTTTATACGTTCTTGACGAACCAAGTATTGGGCTTCATCAAAGAGATAACCAAAGATTAATAGATTCTTTAATAAAGATGAGAGATTTGGGTAATACCCTTATAGTGGTTGAACATGATACGGATACCATGCTTCAAGCGGATTACTTAGTTGATGTTGGTCCAGGAGCTGGAGACCATGGAGGAGAAATAGTAGCATGTGGAACACCAAGTGAAGTTATGCAAAATACTAACTATTTAAGCGGAAGAAAACGAATAGAAGTTCCTAAAAAAAGAAGAAAAGGGAATGGCAAATATATTGAGATAAAGGGAGCCAAGGAAAATAATTTAAAAAACATAAACGTTAAGTTTCCTCTTGGTAAATTTATTGTTGTAACGGGTGTATCAGGTAGTGGTAAATCAAGTTTAGTTAATCAAATACTTTATAAAGCACTGGCATTAAACGTTTATGGATCTAAAGTTGTACCAGGAAAACATAAAAGTATAAAAGGATTGGAAAACGTTGATAAAGTAATAGACATAACTCAAGATCCGATAGGAAGAACTCCTAGAAGTAATCCAGCAACTTATGTAGGTGTGTTTGATGATATTAGGGATGTTTTTGCACAAACAAAGGAAGCTAAAATAAGGGGATATGATAAAGGAAGGTTTTCTTTTAACGTAAAAGGAGGAAGATGCGAAGCTTGTTGGGGTGATGGAGTAAAAAAAATATCCATGAACTTTTTACCAGATGTATATGTACCATGTGAGGTTTGTGGTGGCACCAGATTTAATAAAGAAACGTTAGAGGTAAAATACAAAGGAAAAACAATATACGATGTATTACAAATGAGGGTAGAAGAAGCTGTTACTTTCTTTGAAAACCATCCAAAAATAAAACGAAAGTTACAAGTTTTAATTGACGTTGGGTTAGGCTATATTAAGCTTGGTCAAAGTGCTCCTACTTTATCTGGAGGCGAGGCTTCAAGGGTTAAGCTAGCTAAAGAATTACAAAAAAAGCCAACGGGTAAAAGCATCTTTATTCTAGATGAACCAACAACTGGACTTCATAGTGATGACATAAAAAAATTGCTTGTAATATTAAATAGAATAGTTGATAATGGTGATACGGTAATAGTTATTGAACATAATTTAGACGTTATAAAAGTTGCGGATCACATAATTGATTTAGGCCCTGAAGGTGGAGATGAAGGTGGAACCATAGTTTGTGAGGGAACACCAGAACAAATTGCTAAGTGTAAATCTTCATATACTGGAGCGTATTTAAAAGAAATATTAAAAATAAATTAAAGGGTTTTTAATAAATAAAAAATAAAAATAAAATAGAGATAAAAATAATATCTCTATTTTAATTTTTTATGATTAATTTATTATTTTTACATTAACTTTTATAACTTTATAAATGCTAAAATAACTTTGAAAGGAGCTGTTATCGTGAAGTTACAACCATTAAATATTTCGTGGTCAAAGACAAAAAAGAATGTTGAACAAATAATATCAACGTATGTTTATTATAACTTATCCGTGGATAACAGTTCTACGAGTTTTGTTAATGATACGTTTACTTTTTCTTCATTAGACATTAACGGCATTGATAATAAGTATACTAAAATAGATACGGTCGAACAAAAAAGAAGGATTGATTTTGTAAATTATTTTAGGTTTTCATTTAATAAACTAACTACGGATGAAAAAAAGATAATTTATTGGACTTACCTTGATAAAGAAAATAATTATGATGATAGATATATTGCAAATAATTTAGGTTTTTCATTGGGATATTATTACATTAAAAAGAAGGAAACAATAATAAGGTTTGCATACTGTTTGGGTGCCGAGGAGTTTAATGATAAAAAGTGTTAAAAGTATGGTAAGATAATCATAAGAGGATGATAAAATGGCAATTAAAATAGTAAAAGCAGATCGAAAAACAGCTTTAGTTGCAAATGAACTGTTAACAAAGTTAATAAAAGATGAAAAAAAATACGATGATAATATAAATGAATATTGCGTTGTTAAATCATTATACGAAAAATTTTATAATGAACAATCAGTGTGTCTTTTAATTGCAAAGCAAGAAAATACTGTGGTTGGGTATGTATATGGTTATATTCAGGATAATGGAGATGTAAAAAAAGATGTTGTTTGTGTACTTGACGCACTATACGTATTAGAAGAACATAGAAAAAAAGGTATTGGTAGTCAACTAGTATTTGAGTTTAAAAAATGGGCTAAACTTAAAAATGCAAAGTATATGGAACTTAAAGTATGTGATCAAAATAAAAACGCATTAAAACTTTATAATTTTTTTGGTTTCAAAGTTAATAAACTTATTATGAGCTGTACACTTGATTAATAAAATAATATTATTTTATTAAATTTAAAGTAGATAAATATAACGCGCAAGTTTTCTTATGACTAGTAATAAATAATTCGATAAAAAAGCATGATTAAATTAGCAAGGTTATGATATAATTATACTGGTGATAATATGAAAGTAATCGTGGTTAATGATAATAAAAAGAAAAAAGTTAATGGTCAAAATATAGAGTATCGTTTGAATTTATTTTTAGAATGGTTAATATATATGTTTGGTTATGCCTTAGTATTGTTAATAACTTCAAATTTATTTAGGTCATTATACGTTGAAAATTTTTGGTATGGTATTTTAGCAGCAATTATAATATACGTTCTTAATAAAACAATAAAACCAATATTGGTTACTTTAACATTGCCTCTTATTGGAATGTCTTTGGGATTATTTTATTTTGTTATAAACGTATTTATTTTATTATTAGTAAACGTAATTTTAGGTAAGCACTTTTATTTGACGGGTTTTCTTTCGCCTTTTGTGGTCTCAATATTCATAAGTTTCATGAACGTTCTTATGGAAAACATTATTATAAAACCATTAATAGAAAGGTGTAAAAGATAATATGAGTAAAATAGCTATAAACATAGGTCCGGTTTCAATAACTTGGTATTCAATTTGTATACTTACTGGTATAATTTTGGCAGGTATAGTAATTAATAAAGAGGCAAAGAAAAATAACATTTCTAGTGCTTTTGTAACCAACTTAGTTTTTTGGTGTGTGGTTTTTGGCATACTGGGAGCAAGAATATATTATGTATTATTTAATTTGGATTATTATAGTGCCGCTCCAATAGAAATAATAAAGGTATGGAATGGCGGCCTTGCAATTCATGGTGGTATAATTGCGGGATTAATAACATTAATAATTTATTGCAAAAAATACGGTGTTAACGTTCTTAAAATGATTGATATAGCAGCTCCAGGCCTTATATTAGCACAAGCTATTGGTAGATGGGGAAATTTCTTTAACGCGGAAGCACATGGTGGTGTCGTATCGAGAGCTTTTTTAGAAGGTTTACACCTACCGGAATTTATCATTAACGGGATGCACATAAATGGTAATTATTATCATCCTACGTTTTTATATGAATCTATTTTGTGTTTGATAGGGTTCTTTGTGTTAATTGGGGTTAGAAGTTTAAAAAACACTAAATTGGGCGCGACTACGTCAATATATCTTATTTGGTATGGCTTAGTAAGGTTTTTTGTTGAGTCGTTACGAACCGATAGTTTAATGTTAGGAAATATAAAAATGGCACAATTAATATCTGTTTTTATGGTTATATTAGGAATAATAATGTTTATAATTACTAAAATTAAGTGTAATAATTATAACGAAGAAAAGGCGGCTAAAAATGAAATCAAATACTAAATATGATGTTATCATAATAGGCGCAGGCCCAGCTGGAATTGCAGCTAGTATTTATCTTAAAAGAGCTAATGTTAATTGTTTATTACTTGAATCAGATGCTCCGGGAGGGCTTTTAAATAAGATTCATAAAATTGAAAATTATCCTGGTTTTACTGATGATACTGGTTCGATTCTGGCTTTTAGAATGTACAGCCAAGTAGAAAGCCTTGGAATAGATTTAAAGATTGAAAAGGTTATAAACATAAAAAGTACCAATGGTTCATATGAGGTATTTACTAAAAATAACGTTTTTGTTTCTAAATACATTATTATAGCTACCGGAAGAACTCCAAAAAAGTTAGAAGTTAAAAACTCAGAAAAATATGAGGGTAAAGGTATTTCTTACTGCGCTGTTTGTGATGGGGCATTATATAGAAATAAAGATATTGCTATAGTAGGCGGAGGTAACACTGCTATCGATACTGCTAATTATATGAGTAATATTGCAAATAAAATATACATAATTAATAGATCAAGCAATTTAAGGGCAGATCAAAAAGGCCAAGAAGAAATAAAAAAGCTCGAAAACGTAAACGTCTTATACAATACTAAGCTAAAAGATATTATTGGAGATGATACTGGTGTTCAAGGTGTTGTACTGGAAGATGGGACTGAAATTAATCTAAGCGGAATTTTTGTTTGTATTGGTCAAACAAATAATTCGGCGTTTTATCAAAACTTAAATTTAAAAACCGATAACAGGGGAATAGTGGTTGACAAAGATTTAAAAACCACCGCTAATAACGTGTATGCGTGTGGTGATTCTATTAGTAAAGATTTATATCAAGTTGTTACTGCAACAAGTGAGGGTGCAATGGTTGCAAGTAATATAATTAAGTTAGTAAGAAGCAAGTAAGCTTCTTTTTAAATATAATAAAAACACCTGGATATGTTGAAAAAGAAAACGTTATTTGATATAATAATTGTAATAATAAAGAAGGTGATGGTGATAATATGACGTTTTCTAGTAAAATAAAAAAAGAAATAAGTACAACTGAATGTACGCGTGCTGAATACTTATCCGAGTTATCTGGTATTATTAGAACAAATGCTGAAATCAAAATATATAATATAAAAATTCAAACAGAAAATAAATTTGTGGCAAACAGAATTTTTGGATTATTTAAAATTCTTTATGACATAAATTTGAATATTACTCTTAGAAAAAACTATAATTTTAAGAAAAACGAAATTTACGTATTAGAATTAAAAAAAGATACTTTAAAAGTACTAAGAGACCTTGGAATCATAAACGAAAAAAATCAACTTCTTAGAATACCTAGTGAGTCTTTATTATCTGATGAGGAACTAAAAAGAGCTTATTTAAGAGGCGTTTTTTTGGTTAGTGGTAGTTTGAATGATCCCAAAACTTCAAGGTATCATTTGGAATTTTTAATTGGTGATACTGAATATTCTAAATTTTTAAACAATTTACTTAATGATAATGGACTTAATAGTAAAATACTTCACCGAAAAAAAGGTTATATGATATACGTTAAAGAAGCAGAAAAAATAAGTGACTTTTTAAGACTTATTAGGGCTTATAACGGAGTTATGTATTATGAGGAGATAAGGGTTTTTCGTGAAAAAATAAACATGACTAACAGACTTAATAATTGTGAACAGGCCAACGTTGAAAAAACCATGGCAACATCAAACAAACTTATAAACGATATCAATCTTATAAAAGAAAATGATATGTTTGATTTACTTGATGATAAAATAAAAGAAAGTGCTGTTTATAGAGAAAAGTATCCGGAATCATCATTATTGGAATTAAGTAATATTATGACGATTGAGACTGGTAGTAAGATAAGTAAATCATGCTTAAATCATAGATTTAGAAAAATAAAACAATTAGCTGATAACATAAGAAAAAGAAATTAAGTTAATTAAGTCTTTAAAAAAAAGTTTTTTTTTGATAGAATATAGATGTTAAAATAATAATACACGAGTAGTGAGGGGAAGTGTAATAATGGGCAAAGTAATTGCTTTAGTAAATCAAAAAGGCGGCGTTGGAAAAACAACAACAAGTATTAATTTATCTGCATCTTTGGGCGTGCAAAATAAAAAAGTTTTGCTCATTGACTTGGATCCTCAAGGTAATGCATCAACGGGAGTTGGAATTAATAAAGGCGACGTGGATAAGAGTATTTATGATTTACTTCTTGGTAGATGTAATGCAAATCAAGCTATAATACGAACTAATTTTAAAAATTTAAGTATTATACCAGCTACGATAAATTTAGCGGGAGCAGATATAGAACTTATAGAAAAAAGTAAGCAGAATCCTGAGTTTCAAAAGAATATGCAGCTTAAAATAGCTTTGTCACCAATCATAAATGATTATGATTTTATAATAATCGATTGTCCACCATCTCTTGGACTTTTAACAACAAACGCCCTAACGGCGGCTAATTCGGTTTTAATACCCGTACAATGTGAGTTTTTTGCATTAGAAGGAATAATGCAATTACTAAATTCAATAATGTTGGCACAAAAAAAGCTTAATCCAGGTTTAGAAATAGAAGGAGTGCTACTTACGATGTTAGACTCTAGAACAAATTTGGGTTTAGAAGTTGTTGAGGAAATAAGGGGATTTTTTAAAGAAAGAGTATATAACACGCTAATTCCAAGATTAATAAGGTTAACTGAAGCACCATCACATGGCAAACCAATAATAGCATATGATCCTATGAGTCGTGGAACGGAGGCATACCTTAATTTAGCTAAGGAGGTAATTGAACATAATGAAAGAAGAGAACAATAAAAGAAGAGCGTTAGGGATGGGCTTAGAACAGTTATTTAATTCAGAAATGCTTGATTTTGATAAGGTAGAAAAACAAATAGTTGATACTACACCTAAAGATGAAATCATTCAGGTAAACATAAGTGATTTGATGAGCAACCCATATCAGCCAAGAAAAATATTTGATGATTCTGCATTACAAGAGTTAGCTGAGTCAATAAAAGAACACGGCGTTTTTCAACCGATAATTGTTAAAAAAAGTGTTAAAGGATATAACATAATAGCAGGTGAAAGAAGAGTTAAGGCCTCTCAAATTGCAGGCTTAACTACTATTCCAGCAATTGTAAGAGATTTCACTGATGATGAAATGATGCAAGTTGCTTTATTAGAAAATTTACAAAGGGAAGATTTAACTGCTATAGAAGAAGCGAAGGCTTACAAATCAATAATAGAAGCTATGCGTTTAACGCAAGATGAACTTGCAAAAAGGCTAGGAAAATCAAGGAGCCATATTACTAATATGCTTGGTTTACTTAGATTGCCATTATCAGTTCAAAATGAAGTTTTACACAATAAAATTTCCATGGGTCATGCAAGGGTATTAAGTAAACTTCAAGATCCAACTCAAATAATGGAATTATCTGATAAAATCATAAAAGAAAACCTAAGCGTAAGGGAGCTTGAAAATTTAGCGGAGTCTAATTCATTTTTGAGGGCTATCCCCGTAAAAAAAGCACCAAAAAGTAAAGAATATAAGTATGTTGAAAACGCCATGAAGGAAAAATTAGGAACTAAGGTTTCTATTTCGGATAATAAAATAAAAATTTCTTTTTCTACTAAAGATGATCTTAATAGAATATTAGAAATTTTAAATATAGAGGTAGAATAGAGGGATTATCATGAAATTATTTGGTATTATCATTCCAAAAGAAGTTTACTTACCAGTAATCATTGTTTTAATTGCAATAGTAGTTGAAAAGTTTTTAAAATTTATCGTAAAGAAAACTTTCAATCCAAACAAGAAACATCATAGGTTTGATTCTAGAAAATTAAGAACTATAAGAAGTTTATTATGCAATGTTATTAAGTACGTTGTTTGGGTAATTGCTATTTTATCAATTCTTAGCGTGTTTGGTATTAATACTGCTGCAATTATAACTGGATTAGGGGTTGCTAGCTTGGTAATAGGACTAGCTTTTCAAGATATTTTAAAAGATATACTTGTTGGTACATCAATCCTTTTTGAAAATCAATTTGCCGTTGGTGATTTGGTAAAAATTGGTGATTTTGAAGGTACCGTTATAGCTTTAGGGCTTAAAACCACCAGGATACAAGCATATACAGGTGAAATTAAGATAATATCTAATAGAAATATAACCGAGGTTATTAATTATAGTATGGACGAGACTTTAGCGGTTGTTGATATACCCATCAGTTATGAGTCTAAAATAGAAAAAGTGGAAAAAATACTTATGGTAACCGCGGCCACTTTAAAAGATAAAATACCTGCTTTAGTTGGAGAAATTGAATTGCTAGGGGTTCAAGAACTTTCTGATTCTGCGGTAATATTTAGATTGGTAGGCAAGTGTAAACCTGCTAAACATTTTGAAGTAGAAAGACAAATGAAAAGAGAGTTTAAAAATTCTTTAGATAAAAACGGAATTAAGATTCCTTATCAGCAAATAGAGGTTCATCATGAAAAATAGTTATGATTTAGGCTCTACGGTAGAAATGAAAAAAAATCATCCTTGCGGATGTAATAAATTTAAGATAATAAGGGTAGGCGTTGATATCAAAATAAGATGTGAACAGTGTGGTAGAACAATAATGATACCGCGCGTAGACTTAAACAAAAAGATTAAAAAGGTGTTGGAGGTTCAAAATGATTAAAGATAAAAAAGCAAAAAGATCATCTCATCCCGTCATGTTTTTTATATATATGTCAATTTTGCTTATTTTAATTAGTGGAATTGCTAATGCACTGAATTTTCAGGTTACCTATGATAAATTAACAACAATAGCGGGCGAGGTAGAAACAACTACGGTAGCAGTTAATTCTCTTCTTAGTTTAGATGGATTAAAATTTTTAATAACATCAGCGTATGATAATTTAATATCATTTGTTCCTTTTGGGGCTTTATTAATTGCAGCGATTGCTTTTGGCATAGCACTAAAATCTGGTTTTTTAAAAACTTTAT
>ERZ1643249.1588-NODE-1588-length-22671-cov-3.969181_pt1 | contig 22671 bp, 28 predicted proteins | sample MGYA00579263_ERZ1643249 | MGnify/ENA primary metagenome ERZ1643249 (study PRJEB29033, sample SAMEA4952264) | chicken gut metagenome | biome: Broiler Chicken; feature: Gastrointestinal Tract; material: Caecum | place: Ireland | collected 2018 | study: Broiler... | reverse complement strand
CCAAGCGTTTTACGAAGACCCGAATAACGTAAAGGCCTACGAGGCCTGGAAGAAAAACAAGGAGGCACAATATGAAAATCACTGTCACGATGGACTTGACCAGCGAAAACCTGGACAAGCTGAGGGCCCTGCTCCCTGACGCGCAGGTCTCTTCTCAGCCGGCCGAGTTCGACTCCCCTTCCGAGAGTACGGTCGAACAGCAGCAGCCCGAGGTCAAGAGCGACCCTGAGCCGGAGTCCCAGGAGGAGCAGAAAATCACGAAGACCGACATTCGCACGGTCGCCTTGAAGCTCTCCAAAGCGGGTAAGCAGAAAGAGCTCGCCGCTATCTTCGCGAAGTTCGGCGCTAAGAAGCTCTCCGACTTCGACGACCGTCCCGGCGATTACCCCGCCCTTATGAAAGAGCTGGTGAGCGCAAATGGCTAAGATGATCGACCACGCGATACTTTCCGCGAGCGGCGCCCATCGGTGGTCTGTTTGTACCCCGAGCGCCCGGCTGGAGGAAAAGTTCCCGAAGAAGTCGAGCGAGTACGCCGAAGAGGGTACAGCGGCCCACGCGCTGGCCGAGCTTGTCGCGAGGTATTACCTCGGCGAGCTGTCCGAAATGGACTATGAAAACCGGTGCGACGAGCTCGCTAAGGGTACTTACTACAACGCGGAAATGCAGGAGTGCGCCAACGATTACGGCCGCCTGGTCCTGAAGACCTTTAAGGCCGCGCAGGAGCGCAGCGAGGACGCTTTCGTCGAGCTGGAGGCCCGCGTCGATTTCTCGAAGTACGTCAAAGACGGATTCGGCACCGGCGACTGTATTATCGTCGCGGACAAGACGCTTGAAATCATCGATTTTAAGTACGGCAAGGGCGTACGAGTTGAGGCCGCCGGCAATCCGCAGATGAAGCTCTACGCGATTGGCGCCCTCCTCAAGTATAACACGCTCTTCGATATTGATACCGTTCGCATGACGATTTTCCAGCCCCGCTTACCTGGAGAACAGTCTTCCGATGAAATCACGGTAGACGAGCTTATCGAGTGGGCTGAGAAGTTTATTAAGCCCCGCGCCAAGCTCGCCTACAAGGGCGAGGGCGAGTTTGCCCCTTCCGAAGAAACCTGCAAGTTCTGCCGCGCTAAAGAACAGTGCAAGGCCCGCGCCGAGTACAATTTGAAGCTTTTCGACGAGGCCCCTGACGCGCTGCTCATTACGCCGGAAGAGGCCGGCCAGATTTTGGAGAAGGCCAAGGATATTCGCGCTTGGCTGGAGGACCTGGAGAAGCTCGTTTCCACTACGCTGCTGAACGGTACTCCCGTTACCGGCTGGAAACTTGTGGAGGGCCGCAGCAACCGCAGATTCACCGATGAGCTGAAAGTCGCTGAGGCTATGAAGGCGGCCGGCTACGACGAAGCTCTCCTTTACAAGCGCGAGCTGATTACGCTGACGCAGATGGAGAAGGACTTCGGAAAGAAGGCCGTCGCCGAGGTGCTTGGAAGCCTGATTGAAAAACCGCGCGGCAAGCCTACCCTCGCGCCGGCCAGCGACAAGAAGCCTGAATACAAGTTTGACGAGCAAATCGTCAAAGCCTTCGACGAGTAAGGAGGGTCGGAGTATGACGGACGCAGTTAGACGGCGCGCCCGCACGAGGGCTCGCGTGATTCGGGTACAATGGCTGATTATCCTAATCCTTGCGGTCGCTCTTATTGTCTCGCTCGCTACGAGGCCGCGCGCCGTATCGCAGGAGACCGTTGAGCCGCCGCCCGTTACGACGCCTGCGCCTGAGGTAAGCGGGCCCGCGGTCGAGGAGCCGGAAACGCCCGCGCCGATTGAGCTCGGCGAGTTTAAGACGACCGCCTATTGTACCTGCGTCAAGTGCTGCGGCATTTGGAGCCAGGACCATCCTTCCAGGGTAGGCACCGACTACGTGCAAAAGACAGCCAGCGGCACGATTCCTACCGCGGGCCGGACGGTAGCGGTCGATACCGACGTAATTCCCTTCGGCACGGTGCTGATTATCGACGGTCACGAATACGTAGCGGAGGACACCGGCAGCGCCGTAAACGGCAACGTTATCGATATTTACTTTGATTCCCATGAAAGCGCCTGCGAGTATGGCGTGCAATACAAAACTATCTATATTAAAGGAGAATGAATGATGTCTACTCAGATTACTACTGGCAAGGTCCGTTTTTCCTACTGCAACCTGTTCACTCCCCGCGCCGTTCAGGAGGGCGCTCAGCCGAAGTACAGCGTTACCCTGCTGATTCCGAAGAGCGACAAGGCGACGCTCCAGAAGATTAAGGCTGCTATGGAAGAGGCCAAGTCGAAGTATATCGCCAGCAACAACGGCAAGAAGCTTCCGACCAACCTCAAGAGCACGCTGCACGACGGCGACGGCGAGCGCCCGAATGGCGGAGAGTTCGGCGAGGAGTGCAAGGGCTGCTACGTTATCACTGTGAGTTCCAACAACAAGCCCGTTATGGTCCACGCGGACAAGACCCCGCTGACCGACCCCCAGGAGCTCTATTCCGGCTGCTACGGCCGCGCGATTATCAATTTCTACGTTTACGATACCCAGGGTAACAAGGGTATCTCCGCCGGCCTGAACGGTATTATGAAGCTCTACGACGGCGAGCCCCTGGGCGGCGGCGTTGTGACTGACGCCGATTGGGACGACGGCTGGGAGGACGAGGACGACGACCTCCTCGGCTGAGCATGAGGATAGCGTGGCACTCGATTCCCGACTTTCCAGACTATGAAGCGAATCGTCTGGGGCAAATCAGGCGAGCAAGCACGGGGAGAGTGTTGAGGCCTTTTGATGACCGGCGCGGTTATCTGCGAGTTAGCTTAAACGGTAAAAATGTGAAGGTACATATCATCATTGCAAAAATGTTTGTGCCGAATCCGCATGGCTTTCCCGTGGTAGACCATAAGCGAGGCGATAAGCATGATAACCGCGCCAGTCAACTTGAGTGGTGTACGATTGCGGAGAATACCCGCCGAGCGCACGCCCTCGGGCTGTACCCCCCCCGTAGAAAGAAGGGAGACCATTTGTGAGAACACTTGCGATTGATATAGAGACCTACAGCTCGGTCTCTTTGCAAAAGTGCGGCGTTTATGCCTACGCTCAAAGTCCAGATTTCGAGATTCTTCTGTTCGGGTACGCTTGGGACGACGGTCCGGTCGAGGTTATCGACCTTGCCCAGGGCCAGAAGCTTCCCCAGGAGCTCCAGGACGCTCTGTATGACCCCGAAATCCTAAAGACGGCATTCAATGCGTCTTTTGAACGGACTTGCCTGAGCGCGTTTATGGGCCAAATAACGCCGCCGGAACAATGGAGCTGTACGGCCGTCATGGCCCGCGAGCTGGGCTTGCCTGGCAGCTTGGAGGCGGTCGGCGAGGTAATCGGCCTGCCTGAGGACAAACAGAAGTCGAAGACCGGCCGCGCGCTGATTCGGTACTTCTCTATTCCCTGCAAGCCTACCAAGACGAACGGCCAGAGGACGCGCAACCTTCCCGCGCACGACCCCGACCGCTGGGCGCTTTATGTCGAGTATAACCGGCAAGACGTTGAGGCCGAGCGCGCGATTCGTAAAAAGCTTTCCCGCTTTCCGATTTACGAGCGGGAGCAGCCCTTATGGGTCCACGACCAGCATATTAACGACCGCGGCGTAGGCGTTGATCTGGCGCTTGCGGAAAAGGCGGTTGAGATTGACGGCGTTATCAAAAGCCGTCTGCTGGAGAAGGCAAAGGCGCTGACGGGGCTTGAGAATCCGAAGAGCACTTCGCAGCTCAAGGGCTGGATTGAGGACACGGCCGGAATTGAGGTCGTGCGCGCGGACGCAAGCTGCGCAGAGGTAGACCAAATGCTCGACATTCGTGCGGGCCTTGCGAAGACTTCTACTGAGAAATACAGTGCAATGCTGCGGACCGCGTGCCCTGACGGCCGTATTCGTGGACTGACTCAGTTCTACGGCGCCGCGCGCACGGGACGCTGGGCCGGCCGCCTGGTGCAAATGCAAAACCTCCCGCAGAATAAAATGCCGGACCGTGACCTCGATACCGCGCGGCAGCTTGTGGCCGCGGGAGACCTTGAGACCTTGGAGCTCCTCTTCGACGACATTTCGGGCACACTGTCTCAGCTTATCCGCACCGCGTTCGTTCCCAGGAAGGGCAGCAGGTTTATTGTGGCTGACTTTAGCGCCATCGAGGCGCGCGTTATCGCCTGGCTGGCGAGCGAGGAGTGGCGTATGGAGGTTTTCAATACACACGGCAAAATCTACGAGGCCTCCGCCGAGCAGATGTTCCACTTGCCGAAGGGCTCGGTCAAAAAGGGCGACCCCATGCGGCAGAAAGGAAAAATCGCCGAGCTCGCCCTCGGCTACGGCGGAAGCGTAGGCGCGCTAAAGTCGATGGGCGCTCTTGAGATGGGCCTGGAAGAGGCTGAGCTAAAGCCTCTCGTCAATAGCTGGCGCGCTGCGAATCCTGCGATTACCAAGTTTTGGTGGGACACGGACGCCGCCGCGCGCAAGACCATTCAGACGAAGGTCCCCACAAAGCTCCCCTTTGGTATGGGCTTTCATAAGCAGGGACCGCTGCTGAAACTGCGCTTGCCGAACGGCCGCGAGCTGAGCTATGTAAAGCCGCGTATCGACGATGACAGTATCACCTATGAGGGCACGATTCAAAGCTCGGGCGGCTGGGGCCGTATCGAGTCCTACGGACCGAAGCTTGTCGAGAATATCGTTCAGGCGACGGCCCGTGATTGTCTCGCGGTGGCAATCGACCGGCTGGAGCGCGCGGGCTTTCCCGTAGTGTTCCACGTCCACGACGAAGTTGTTTGCGAGGTGTCGAACGGCGTGAGCTCTGCGAAAGAAATCAGCGAAATCATGTCCGCACCCATCGAGTGGGCCCCTGGGCTTCCGCTAAAGGCCGACGCCTACGAGTGCGAGTATTACAGAAAGGATTAAGGCGTGTGAAAACTTGTAAGCACAATATCATGATTCTCTGCGAAGACCATGATAAATGCGCCTCTTGCGGATGGGACTCCGAAGTTATGGCCGCAAGAAAGGCTGCTTTGCGAGAACGTCTTGCCGCTCAAAAGGAGGTTAACAAAATTGCGTATAGACGAATTCAACAAGGCTGTCAAAGAGCAACTCCTGACCTGCGAGAATATGCTTTTGAACAAGGGCCACGAGTATGCGCCGGACGCCGCGGAAACGAACGACGTCGACCGCCTGGCCCATTTTAAGAAGGCCGCCGCGATTATGGGTACCACTCAGAAAGCGGCGCTGCTTGGAATGCTGACGAAGCACCTCGTCTCCATTTCCGATATGTGCACCGATAAGAACGAGTATAAGCGCGACCGCTGGATTGAGAAAATCACGGACAGTATCAACTATCTGCTGATTCTCCGCGCGGTCGTCGAGGAGGAGGCCGAAAAGCATGGATAAAATCAAGGTCGCCGTTTTGAATCCTACGGCTATCAGCGAGGCTGAAAAAATGATGGTATGCGCCGCGCGGCTTACACAGTCCGGCCACAAGGTCAAGGACCTGGAAGACTTTCTCGCGCTCTACGATAAGAGCTATACCGAGAAGACCGTCCAGACGATGACGGACCTTCCGCACCCTACGATTCAGAAGTTCGCCGTTATCAACGTCGTTGTGGTCGGCGCGTCCAGACGTTTCCTGGCGCAGATTACCCGCCATCAGAACGAGGTCAAGTTTATGTCGGCGTCGCTGCAATACAGCGATTACTCCAATGAGGCCGATTTCGTCGTGCCCTATAACCTGCTCGACAGCATTATGCGGGTATCGTATCTCTCTCAGTGCCAAGCGGCAATGGATAGGTACAAGCTCCTGGTCGAGTATGGGCTGGACAACGATTCCGCCGGCTACCTGGCTCCCCAGGGGCTCAGGAACGTACTTATCATCAGCGCGACGCCTTACCAGTGGAAACACATGATTAGCCAGCGCGTTTGCCGGCGCAATACGGACGAGACCCGGTACGTTATGCTGCGAATCTGGGAACAGCTTTACGAGCTGGCGCCTGATCTCTTTACCTGCGGCCCGTTCTGTATGTTCGGCACCTGCCGAGAGGGTAAGATGTGCTGCGGCAATCCTATTCGTTCTGGTATGACGCCGAAGGAAATCATTGAAGCGGACTTCCCTCTTCTGGCGGAAGGCGGCGAGGCCGTATAACGTGTAAAGACTGCCTTCACTATGGAGTATGCCGCTTTAAGGACCTTGTCGCGCCGCTGAGCAATAGCCGGATTTGCGAGAGCGATATTATTGAGCAGCGGTGCGACGATTTTATGAGAAAGGAGAAGCAGGAGCATGAAAATCCGTCTGATTGACTTTAACGGTCCCGCGCCCGTACGGGCGCACGACAACGACGCTGGGGCCGACGTATTCAGTCCCAGAGACCAAACGATTTACCCCGGGCAAGTGTTCAAGTTCCCGCTCGGGTTTGGCCTGGAGCTGCCTGACGGCCTTGTGGGCTACATATTTCCGCGCAGCAGCTTGAGCGCGAAAGGTATCGTCTGCGAGCTGCCCCCTATTGATTCGGGGTACCGCGGTGAGGTCCATGCCATTGTCTCGAATGTGGGAAACGACAGCTATGATATTAAGAAGGGCGACCGTATCGGCCAGCTCGTGATTATGCCGGTCGTGGTTCCCGAGTTCACCTATGACGAGTCTGCCGCAAGAGGTACCGGAGCCTTCGGCAGTAGCGGGCGATGAATCGCAAACAGCGTCGGGCGGCCGCGAAACGCGGCATAACCGCAACCGACCTCAGGCAAGAGCACTATGACGGCATCCGGTATGCCGTCAAGTGCTATTCCGTCGCGGTCGCTATGGTCCTGCACGATAAGCTCGGCTTTGGCCCCGTCCGCCTTCAAAGGGTAATGGGGCAAATCCAGGAGGCTTTCGACGCGATAAGCGAGGACTATGTGACAATCGGCGACATGGAAATGACCTTGCTTGAGGAGTGCGGTATTCGATTTAAGGATGGTGAGATAAAATGCGAATCGACAAAGACCGTTACTATTTGAGTATTGCGAAAGCGGTCGCGGCGCGGTCTACCTGTCTGCGCCGGCAGTACGGCGCCGTAATTGTAGCGGGCGACGAGATTATCGCGACCGGCTATAACGGAGCTCCGCGCGGAGAGGTCAACTGCTGCGACGTCGGCAAGTGCTATTGCCGGGAACACGCGACGCCTATCGACGAGCACGCGGCCAGACACGGGGACCAGTATGGGACCTGCGTCGCCGTTCACGCGGAGCAGAACGCGATTATCAGCGCGTCGAGGAGAGAAATGCAGGGCGCTACCTTATACCTTGCCTGCCTCGACGACGCTATCGACCCCGCGCCCTGTAATATCTGCGACCGCATGATTAAGAACGCGGGTATCACGCGAATTGTGACGAAGGCGGGTTCGTTCTAATGCCGAAGCTGGAATACGACGGCTTGATTACGATTGCGACGGGTAGCTCGCGGCGTTCTACAAGCTGGAAAAACAAAGAAATGCTCTGGTCCGAGTTCGTGGACAAGCTGAGCAAGGTTACGCGGACGCAGGAGACCCAGGCGGAATACTTTCGTATGCCGAAGGACGAGCGCGATAACGCGAAGGATGTCGGCGGCTTTGTGGGAGGCACATTAAAAGGCGGCCGGCGTAAAATCGACGCCGTGGTCCAGCGCAGGCTCGTTACCCTCGACATGGATTCTATCGCCGCCGGAGAAGACCCTTGGCCTACGGTGACCCTGATTCTCGGTTGCGCGGCAGTGCTTTACAGCACCCACAGCCATACGCCGAAAGCGCCGCGCCTGCGTCTCGTGATACCGCTCTCGCGGCCCGTGTCTCCCGAAGAGTACGAGGCCATCGCCCGCAGGATTGCCGGCGATATTGGCATCGATATGTGCGACGATACCACCTACGAGCCCCATCGCCTGATGTACTGGGCGAGCGCGTCCGCAGACGCGGAATTTCGCTACGAGCTGCAGGACGGCCCCTGGCTGAACGCGGACGAGCAGCTCGCGCGGTACTCCGATTGGAAAGACCCCACGCTCTGGCCCGTATCGAGCAGGAAGAGCGGCACCATGCAGCGCCTCGCGGACAAGCAGGGCGACCCTATCGCGAAGGAGGGTATCGTCGGCGCGTTTTGCCGCGTGTACTCCATCGAGGACGCAATCGAGGCATTTCTGCCCGACGTCTATACGAAGGGCGAAGGCGGCCGCTATACCTATACGGGCGGCTCTACCTCCGGCGGCCTCGTCATTTACGAAGACGGGAAGTTTGCGTACAGCCATCACAGCACGGACCCAGCCTGCGGCAAACTCTGCAACGCCTTCGACCTGGTACGCCTTCACCTGTTCGGGAAGGACGACGAGGGCAAGCCCGCGAACACGGCCGCCAACAATCTGCCTTCCTATAAGAATATGGTAAAGTGGATTGAGGCGAATTGCGCGGGCGTTATGAAGGAGCTGCAAAGCAAGCAGCTTGAGTATATCGTCCAGTTGTTCGGCGAGGGCGACGAGGCGCCGGATATGAATTGGGTCTCGCAGCTTGAAGTGAATCAGAAGACGGGCCACGCCGCTACTACGGTCGAGAATATCCGAATCATCGTCAAGAACGACCCGCGCTTTAAGGGTACCTTCTACTTCGACGAGTTTATGGAGCGGCCTATGGTATGCGGTGATTTGCCGTGGCGCAAGGCCGAAGCGAAGCCCCGCTCCTGGGACGATACCGACGACGCGGGCGTCCACAACATTCTTGAGAAGGACTATAAAATCGACAGTATGCCGAAGACCCGCGAGGGCGTTGATCTGGCGCTGGCGGATATAAGCCGACACCCGGTCCGCGAGTATCTGCGCTCGTTGATTTGGGACGGCTCGAAACGTGCCGAGACTCTGTTCATCGACTACCTGGGCGCTGAGGATTCGAGGTACGTCCGCACGGTGACCCGCAAGGCCTTAATCGGCGCGGCCGCGAGAATCCTGTCTCCCGGCTGCAAGCATGACCATATGCTCGTGCTCGTAGGCCCCCAGGGGTGTCGAAAATCTACGACGCTGAAAAAGCTCGGCAAGGAGTGGTTTTCCGATTCCCTTTATACCATGACCGGCAAGGACGCCTACGAGCAGCTTCAGGGGAATTGGATTATCGAGCTCAGCGAGATGGCTGCAACCCGTAAAGCGGAAATCGAGCAGATTAAGCAGTTCGTCTCCAAGCAGGAGGACAACTACCGCGCGGCCTATGCCCGCCGAACGCAATGCCACCCAAGACAATGCGCGTTCTTCGGCACTACTAACGACGAGGAGTTTTTGAGAGACCCCACCGGCGCGCGTCGCTTCTGGCCGGTCGTCGTGACGGAGACGGGCAAGGAGCTCGGCGATAAGCTGACGGCTGCAACCGTAGACCAAATATGGGCCGAGGTCGTAACCTACTATGAGGCTGGCGAAACCTGGTACCTGGATAACGCGGTCGAGGAATTGGCCCGCAAGGTGCAGGCCGACCACACCGAGGCCAACGGCAAGCTCGGCCTGATTGAAAACTTCCTGGAGGTACCGCTGCCCGAGGGCTGGGACGATTGGGACCTTGACCGGCGGCTCATGTTCTGGGGCGGCGGTTTTGGCGACGAGCGCAAAGGCACCGTACCCCGCACAAAGGTATGCGCCCTGGAGATATGGCAGGAGCTCTTTAAGGGCGACCCGAAGAGCTACTCCCAGGCCCAGGCGCGGGAGATTATCGGCCTTCTTCGGATGATTCCGGGCTGGCGTCTCTCGACTTCCGTTAATTGCGGCGCGATTTACGGTAGACAGCGTGGCTTTGTTAAGGTAGCAGATGTAGCAGAGAAATGAGCAACTTTTTCGCGGAGCGGGTAGGTCGCGCAAGAGGTTGTGCAACAAAGGTAGCGCTTTGCGGACTACCAGCAACAAAGTGCTACCTACTCTGCTACCTTGAAAAAGCCAGTCATACCAAGGCTTTAGAGATTTTTGCAACAAAGTAGCAGAGAAAATGGAAAAAGAAAAAATATTTTTTGAGGGGTCATTGAAAGCGAATTTACACACACCCCCCATATTACACGTATATATAAGGAAAATTCGTTACACGCGCTACTCGACTACCTGAAGGAGGGAGACCATGTACGAAAGCGCTTTTGAGAAAAAGCTCTGCGATTATATAAAGTCACTCGGCGGAAAGGCGTATAAGTGGGTAAGTCCCGGCGTGAGAGGCGTGCCGGACCGTATCGCGATACTGCCCGGCGGGAGAGTCATTTTTATCGAAGTCAAGCGCCCGGGGCTGAGCGACGGGTTGAGTATTCGGCAGAGGAAGGTTATCGCCGCATTAGAGGGACTCGGCTGCACGGTATGGCGTATCTCCGATATGGACGAGCTGAAAGCGAGGCTGCGGGAATATGGAGTATAAGCCGTACTATTATCAGGCGTTCGCCGAAAACTTTATTTTGAATAACGCCGCCGCGGGGCTGCTGCTGGATATGGGCATGGGAAAGACCGCGATAAGCCTGACGGCGGCGGACAAACTGCTTTTCGATTATTTCGCCGTGAGGAAGGTGCTCGTTATCGCCCCGCTCAAGCCGGCGCGGGAGACCTGGCCGCCCGAGGCGAAGAAGTGGGACCATCTGCGGCACTTGCGTTTTTCCCTGATTCTGGGGTCGAAAAAGGAGCGTATCGCCGCCTGCGGCAAGGACGCGGATATTTATATTATCAATCGGGAGCAGGTCGTTTGGCTCGTTGACTACTACAAATCGGCGTGGCCTTTCGATATGGTGATTATCGACGAGCTGTCCAGCTTCAAGTCCAGTAAGGCGCAGCGCTTTCGGGCTTTGAAGAAGGTGCGGAAGTACATTACCCGAATCGTCGGCCTTACCGGCACGCCGTCGCCGAACGGCCTGCTAGACCTATGGCCGGAAATGTATTTGCTGGACGAGGGCAAAGCTCTCGGCAAAACGTTGACGGGCTACCGTGAGACCTACTTCGTGCCGGATAAGCGGAACGCCACCACGATTTTTTCCTGGAAGCCGAAAGACGGCGCGGAGGACGCGATTTATGAGAAGCTGGGCGGGCTGTGTATCAGTATGAAGTCTTCGGATTATTTGAAGCTACCCGACCGGCTTATGCTGCGGCGCGAGTTCGAGCTTTCTGAAACAGCGGCGGAGCTGTATCACACTTTGGAGCGAGATACCCTGCTTCCGTTTGCGGACGGGGATATTGACGCTCCTACCGCGGCGATTCTTACAAATAAGCTGCTGCAGGCGGCCGGTGGCGCGGCTTACGACGAAAACGGAAACGTCAAGGTCCTGCATGAGGACAAGCTTGAGGCCCTGGACCAGCTTATCGAGGAGGCGAACGGCCAGCCGGTTTTGGTATTTTACGCTTTTCGGCATGAGCTTGAGCGGATTCTTGCGCGGTACCCCGAAGCGGTCGACATAAAGGAAAAGGACGCGGTTACAAGGTGGAATCAAGGCGGGATTCCGATTCTCCTCGCCCATCCGGCGAGCGCGGGCCACGGGCTGAATCTCCAGGCAGGCGGGCATATCGCGATATGGTATAGCCTTCCTACGAGCCTGGAGCTTTACCAGCAGGCAAACAAGCGGCTGCACCGGCCGGGGCAAAAGAGCACGGTCCTGATTCACCATATCCTGATGAAGGGCACCTACGATTACAGGGTGCTGGATGACATACTTGCGCCGAAGGAAGTGCGGCAGAATGCTTGCCTTGAGGCGTTGAAAGCGAGGATTAAGGAGGTTGCGGCATGACGAATAAAGAAGTCAAAGATTTTTTGAATAAAGGCTATCAAGTAAAAAATCAGATTCAGCTAAAGAGACGTCGGATTGAAGATTGGCGCAGAGTGGCTGAGTCAATAACGGCCACCATTAAGCCGGTGGCGGCATTCTCCTCAATGCCTTCTAATAAGGTAGAGGACTGCGTTTGTAATATTATCGAGCTGCAAGAGGAAATTCAGGAAGAAATCAATAGCCTGGCCCAGGTCGAGCGGGACATTGAGAGTGTGATTAAGCAAGGCCCACTTGACGACACAGACCGGCTTATTATGGAGGCGCGGTATCTGAATTACATGAAGTGGGAAGAAATCGCGGTTGCGTTGAACTATGCTTACCGCTGGGTATTGCGTCGGCACGGCAGGGCTATACGGCAACTTGCTGAAAACTGGCCACTCTAAGCCACTGCCGATTGCGTTATAATGATACGGTGAAAATCTGGGACAGATTTTCCACGGCAGGGCGTCGTGCGGGCCTCCGGCACGGCGCTCTGCTTACTTTTACTCGCAGAGGGTGGTGAGCGTGGCAAATAAACTAACGCCGAAGCAGCGGCGATTTATCGACGAATACCTGATTGACTTGAACGCCACGCAGGCGGCTATCCGCGCGGGATATAGCGAAAAAACCGCCTATTCCATAGGTCTGCAAAACTTGAAAAAACTTGAGATTCAAGCAGAAATCCAGAAACGTCGAAATCGGCTGCAAAATAAACTGGAGATTACGCAAGAACGGGTGCTCCAGGAGCTCGCGGCAATCGCGTTTGCGAACGGCTCCGACTACGCCAAGGTCGTAAACACCGGCTTGTTGCCTACTGTCGAGATGATTCCGACCGAAGAGCTTCCTCCTGAGAAGCTTCCCGCTATTGCAGGTATCAAGGCGAATCAGTACGGCGTCGAGGTCAAGCTTCACGACAAGGTAAAGGCTCTTGAGCTGCTTGGCAAGTATCTCGGCACCTTCGATGGAGGCCCCGCTCAGGAGCAGACGGAAAACAACCTCTTTGAGGCGATTGACTCTATCGGAGAGGAGGGCTTTGATGATCTACCAGAGATTCAGCAAGCGGCAGAAAATGACGCTGCTGTGGTGGAAAATGAAGAAGTACCAGAGTAAAGACGGTATTATCTGCGACGGCTCTATCCGCTCCGGTAAGACGGTCTCTATGACGGTAGGCTTTATCCTATGGAGTATGACGCGCTTTAATAATCAAAGCTTTGCCATTTGCGGCCGCACGATTGAAGCGCTGCGCCGCAATGTGATTGTGCATGTGCCGACCTGGCTTGAGGGCATTTTCACGGTAACGGAGCGCCGAAGCGAAAATAAGATGGTCGTCACCATCGGCAATAGGTCTAACACCTACTACCTGTTTGGCGGCCGCGACGAATCCAGCTATACGCTGATTCAGGGTATCACGCTGGCCGGCGTCCTCTTCGATGAGGTCGCGCTTATGCCCCGCTCCTTCGTGGAGCAGGCTATGGCCCGCTGCTCTGTTTCCGGCTCCAAGTTTTGGTTCAACTGCAACCCCGAAAGTCCGGGGCATTGGTTTTATACGGAGTGGATTTGCAAGTGCGCCGAGCACAATATGCTCTATCTGCATTTCACGATGGACGATAACCTCAGCCTCGATGTACAGCGGCGTGTTTTACGACCGTTATATCAAGGGCCTTTGGCGCGTAGCCGAGGGCCTGATTTACACAATGTTCAATAAGGACTATCACGTTGTTCCTTCTGTCCAGAGGCCCTATGAGGCCTATATGATTTCCTGCGACTACGGTACCCTCAACCCCACTTCCGCAGGCCTGTGGGGCCTGGTACAAGGGAAATGGTACCGCATTCGCGAGTATTACTACGACGGCAGAAAGAAACAGTATCAGCGGACCGACGAAGAGCATTATAAAGCGATTGAGGAGCTCGCGGGCTCGCTGCCGGTTCGTAAAATCATCATAGACCCGTCTGCGGCGTCTTTTATCGAAGTTATCCGCAGGCACGACCGTTTTATGGTCGAGCAGGCGTCTAACCGCGTCCTGGACGGGATTCGCGACGTGGCGACCAGGTTAAACGCCGGCGACATTTTCATTTGCGACTGCTGCACCGACTGCATTCGAGAGTTCGGCCTGTATCGCTGGGATGAAAAGGCCGCCGAAGACCGGCCGCTGAAAACGAACGACCACGCGATGGACGATGTAAGGTACTTTGTTCGCGCGGCCTTCGCGCCGCCGCGATTCAGTTTTTAGGAGGTGTGACCTTTGCCCCTTTTCAAAAAGCCTATTGAGCAGGAGCTTTTTAATCTGAGGTTGCGGGCGGGCCGGCCTCTTACCGAGCTCCAGTTCTACGCGAAGGAGCTGACCGCCTGGGAGAGCTCTCCGGCGCGTAAGGAAATGCTCGACGGCGACCGCTATTATTCCGGCGACCACGATATTTTGAGGCGCCAGCGCACCGCCATCGGGCCAGACGGTAAGCTCATTCCCGTGCCGAATCTCCCGAACAACAAGATTGTGGATAATCAGTACGCGAAACACGTCGACCAGAAGGCCAACTATTTACTCGGCCAGCCGATCTCCTTCGACTGTGAGAATACCGAGTACGCGCAGAAGGTCAAGAAGATTCTCGGCAAGCGCTTTATGCGGGTGCTGAAAAACGCAGGGGTCGAGTGCTTTAACTCCGGCATTGCATGGCTCTATCCCTTCTACAACAAAAATAACGAGCTCGCCTTCCGGCTTTTCCCCGGCTACGAGGTATTGCCTTTCTGGGCGGACGCTGCGCGCACGGAGCTCGATTCCGCGATTCGGCTTTATCCCGTAGAGGTCTACGAAGGGCCCGAGAAGAAGGTTATCCGCAAGGCCGATATTTTCAAGCCCGACGGCGTGGCGACCTATATCTTTGAAAACGGGACGCTAACGCCGGACCCCGATTCTCAGAAAGAGAATTACGTTACCATACTGAACGACTCCGGCCTGGTAAAGGGCCTTAACTGGGAGCGGCTGCCCCTCATTCCCATCAAGTACAACGCGAAGGAAATTCCTCTGATTCGCCGCGGGCGCGGGCTCCAGGACGCAATCAATCTCCTGCAGTCCGATTTCGTGAACGCGATGGAGGAAGACGCCGGTAATACGGTCCTTGTGCTCCGCAATTACGACGGGCAGGACCTCGGCGAATTCCGCAAAAACCTCGCGACCTATCGGGCAATCAAAGTGCGGACCTTTGAGGGCAAGGACGGCGGCGTGGACTCGCTGCAAATCGAGGTCAACGCCGAGACCTATAAGACGGTCCTCGACCTCCTGAAAAAGGCCCTCATTGAAAACCTGCGCAGCTATGACGCCAAGGACGACCGCCTCTCCGGCAATCCGAATCAAATGAATATCCAGTCTATGTATTCCGACATTGACCTGGACGCGAACGCGATGGAGACCGAGCTGCAGGCGGCCTTTGAGGACCTCTTCTGGTTCGTCAACACCTATCTCGCGAGTATCGGCGAGGGCGATTACGGCGACGAGGAGATTTCGGTTATCTTCAACCGCGATATTCTCATTAACGAGTCCGAGGCCATCGATAATTGCGCGAAGTCGGCCGGAATTATTTCCGACGATACCATCGTCGCCATGCACCCCTGGGTCGACGACCCCGCCGCCGAGCTTGAGCGCCTGAAAACGCAGAAGGAGGAAGAGGACCCCTACCGGGCCAGCTTCGAGCAGGCGCAGGCGCTCCGAACGGCGGAAGGCGGTGAGCCGGTAAATGAGGAATGATAAATATTGGGCCAACCGAATGCGGATTCTTGAGGAGGCCCTGCTTGATACCGGCTACGAGTACGTAAAAAACCTTGAGCGGCAGTACGACCTCGCGATTCGGTCTCTCGAAAAAGAGATTGAATCGTGGTATCAGCGCTTTGCCGCCGAAAACGGTATGACCCTCGCGGAAGCGCGCCGGCTGCTTACCACAAAAGAGTTACGCGAGTTCCGGTGGACCGTAGAAGAGTATATTAAGTACGGTCAAGAGAACGCAGTCTCTCAGGCGTGGCTCAAGCAGCTTAAAAACGCTTCCGCGAGAGTTCATATATCCAGGCTCGACAGCTTAAAGCTGCACCTCCAGCAGCAAGCCGAGGCCTTGCACGGGGCGCAGTCTGAGGCTCTTGACAAGGTCCTGGGCGAGCTTTATGAAACGGGCTATTACCGTACCGCTTATGAGATTCAAAGAGGCATAGGGGTAGGGTGGTCGCTCCACGGGCTGACCGGAGACGAGATTCGCAAGGTTCTCTCCCGCCCCTGGACTCTGGACGCGCAGACGTTCAGCGACCGCATTTGGTCCAACAAAGAAGCGCTCGTTAATAAGGTCAATACCGAGCTGACGCAGATGATAATGCGCGGCAGCGCGCCGGATAAGACCATTCAGGCGATTGCCAAGCGCTTCAACGTCTCGAAGTCTCAGGCCGGGCGCCTGGTAATGACCGAGAGCGCCGCGTTTGCGAACGAGGCCCGAAAGGACTGCTTTCGCGATTTAGGCGTCGAGCGCTATATCATCGTGGAGACGCTTGACAACGAGACCTGCTCCTTATGCGGCCAGCTCGACGGCAAGGTCTACCCCATGAGCGAGTACCAGGTCGGCGTTACAGCGCCGCCCTTCCATCCCTGGTGCCGCGGGACGACCGCACCTTACTTCGAGGACCTCGAAGGTCTGGGAGACCGCGCCGCGCGGGACAACGAGGGAAAGGTCTACGACGTGCCTCGCGGTATGACCTTCGAGGAATGGAAAAAGCAAACAATCCAGAAGGCTCCATAAACAGCCTGTATCGCGCCCAAGCCTCTACGAGGGTAAATCTAAGGGCCCCAGGCTAAAAGCTTGATACGGGAGACCCAGGAGCTCCACAGGATGATTAAAGCGTCCCCGCTTTGGCGGGAGGCGCTTTTTTCATACATTACCGCCTCGCGCGGCGGATAACAAGCAGCGCGCCGCAACACCGGGACTGGCCGGATAAAAAGGACAGCGGAGAACAGGAGGAAAATTATGTTAGAGTGGCTGAAAACTATTTTGGGAGACGCTTACACGGAGGAAATCGACAAGAAGGTCTCCGAGGAGATCGGCAAGAGCTTCGTCGCTCGCGCCGATTTCAACACGGTCAACACCGAGAAGAAGGCATTGGCCGACACCGTGAAGGAGCGCGACAAGCAGCTTGAGACCCTGAAAGCGTCCACCGGCGACGTGGAGGCCCTGAAAGCGCAGATTGCTACGCTCCAGGCCGATAACGCCGCGGCCGCTAAGACCCATGCCGAGGAAATCAAGCGCCTCAAGGTCGATACCGCCGTCGAGCTGGCGCTGGCCGCCGCGAAGGCGAAAAACGTCAAGGCCGTTAAGGCGCTTCTCGAATTGGATAAAGCCGAGCTCGACGAGGACGGCACCGTCAAGGGTCTGGCGACAGCGGTTTTCTGTTCGAGGAGAGCAAGCCGAAGCAAAACTTTAAGGGCTTTAAGCCCGGCGAGAGCGGAGATGACGGCAAGGGCGGCGGCATGACGCTGGAGAGCTTCAGAAAGCTTTCGTCCGCGGAGCGTTTCGCCTTTGCCCAGGAACATCCCGAAGACTACAAAAAACTTTATGATGGAGGGACTAACTAATGGCTAACACCGTTTACGACAATTTCGTACTGTCCAACGAGATTGAGGACCAGTACAATTCCCACCTCGATTTGCAGACTTTCTGCACCGTGGACAACTCCCTCGTGGGTACTGCCGGTATGCTGCGTAAGGTCAATGTCTACAAGGCTACCGACGGCACCGAGAAGCTGACTATGGGCAGCGGTAACACCAAGAGTATCGAGGTCGGCTTCACTCCCCGTGAGTACCGTATTCTGCTGGCGCAGAACCGCTTTAAGTATTACGACGAGCAGGCCATGACCGACCCGCAGCTCGTCCCCGTGGGCACTAAGCACATGGGCACCGATATGTTCAACACCGTCAACGCCGACATTTACGCCGAGTTCGCGAAGGCGACCCAGGTTGTCGTCGTTACCGAGTTCAACTTCGACGCCTTCGCAGACGCGCAGTCTGTCCTGGCCCTGGAGGACCTGGAGGGCGTAAGCATTTTCGCTTTCGTCTCCCCGACCGACGTCGCCGAGCTGCGCAAGAAGCTGAAGGACTCCCTCCAGTATGTGGAGGCCTACGCGAAGAACGGTTATATCGGCACCGTCGCTGGCGTGAACATCTACACCAAGAAGGACGCCGTTACCGGCTCCATCTACATGGCTACCCGCGAGGCCGTAACCCTCTTCAACAAGAAGGGCACCGAGGTCGAGCAGGAGCGCGACCCGAATACCCGCGAGAACAGCATTTACTCCCGCAAGTATTACCTGGCCGCACTGACCGACGAGACGAAGGACGTCAAGATTTTCAAGGGCGTCGCGACCCTGACCGAGGATACCACCGTTACCGAGGATAAGGTCTACTATAAGAAGGTCGGCGCCGGCTATGTCGTAGGCACGCCCGAGACCAACCCGAAGACCGAGGGCTTCTACGAGATTGCCTGATAGGGAGGACTGACGTATGGATATTCTCGCGGCCGTGACCGCCCGCTTGGAGGCTTTGGGGTATAAAGCCGTCGAGGCTGATTCCGCGGCGCTGCAGTACAATATAGCGAAAGCCGAGACTTATCTCAAATTCAGCACAAACCGGCTTGAGGTCCCCGAGGGCCTGCTTTACGTGTGGGCCGACATGGCCGCGGGATTATTCCTTACCGATAAGAAAGCCTCTGGCGGCCTCGCCGATACCTATGACTTTGACGCGCCTGCGAAAAGTATCTCCGAGGGCGATACGTCCGTCACTTTCGCGCTGGCCGATAGCGGCTCTTTCGAGGAGCAGTTCGACGCCATGCTCGATAAGATGGTCCACCCCGATGAGGAGCTTATCACGGCGTTTAGGAGGCTGGTATGGTGAACGCATACGGGAAGGCGCTGCGCCGACTTTGGAAAGGCCGGTGCAGCGTTTATATTCGCAAAACAAAAATCAACGAGGCCAACGGCCGCAACGAGCCCTATGAGGAGCTTCTATTCAGCGACGAGCCGTGCCGGTTATCGTTTAGCTCTCTGGCGTCTACGCCTGAGACCGACGAGGCCGCGCGGATTCAGCAGACGACGAAGCTCTTTATCGCGGCCGGCCTCGATATTCCGGCCGGCTCCAAAATCGTTGTGACGCAGGCCGGAGAAACACAGACCTATTCCAGGTCCGGTGAGCCCGCTTTCTACTCCACGCACCAGGAAATTATGCTCGCCCCGTTCAAGAGGTGGGCCTGATGGCGCGCTGGGGGCGAGTAGACTACTCGCAGCTCAGGGCCTTCGCCCAGGCAGTCGACAAGCTGAGCAGCTCCGAGATGGATAAGCTCTGTATTGACTGCAGTAAAGCCCTGGCCGCTCGGCTTCTCGCTTTAGTAATTCCGAAAACGCCGGTCGGCAAGTACCCGAAGGGCTCGGGTAAGAAGGGCGGCACGCTCCGGCGTGGCTGGGGCGCGAAATCCGGCAGCGCCGCGACAAGCTACGCGCAGTCGCTTCACGTTCAGAAGTCCGGCAACGTCTACACGGTGGAAATCGTCAACCCGGTTGACTACGCCTCGTATGTGGAGTTCGGTCATCGTACCGTTAACGGCGGCTGGGTGGAAGGCCGGTATATGCTGACGATTTCTGAGGAGAAGCTGAAAACCGTTGCGCCGTCCGTACTTGAGTCGATGGTCTTAAAGAAGCTTCGGGAGGTGTGCGATGTCTGAAATCAATACGGGAAAAATCATAGACGGCATTACGCTCGCGCTTCGCACTGCGTATCCCGACTATCAAATCGAATCGGACACCATCGAGCAGGGGCTTACGCCGCCTGCTTTTCTTGTGCTTCTGGTCGACGTCGAGCAGATACGGCAAGTGGGCGAACGCTGGCGCAGGCTTCCCCGCTTCGATATTCTCTACTTCCCCATGAAGGGGCGAGAGGAATGCTATGCGGTCGCCGACAATCTGTGTATGGCTCTTGAGCTGATTACATTGCCCGGCGGCGATCTGCTGCGCGGCACGGAAATCAGCTACGAGGTTACGGACGGCGTACTGCACTTTATGATTTCATACAACCATTTCGTCTATCGCCCGACCGAAGAGACCTATATGGGCGACCTGACAATCAAACAAGGAGGGCAGTGATATGGCGAAAACCGAAGACGCGGCTAAGACTGCTGCGCCGAAGTTCTCGAAAGCGCAGCTCTTGCGCTCGGCGCGATATGAAACGCGCCGTGACTTGGTAGGCGCGCTTTTGAAGGACGGCGTTAAATACTCTGTTGAAGAGGTTGACGCCGCAATCGAAACCTACATGAAAGGCAAGGTGAAATAAGATGGCTCTTGGCGGCGGTATTTGGACCACGCAGAATAAGATTTTGCCTGGTACCTATATCAATTTTTCCAGCGTAGCGCGAGCCTCCGCAACGCTCTCCGAGCGCGGTTACGCAGCTATGCCTCTTATGCTGGATTGGGGCCCCGAAGGCGAAGTTTTCACCGTGACAAACGGCGACTTCCAGAAGGACAGCCTCAAGATTTTCGGCTACGCATACGCCGACCCGGCAATGCTCCCGCTCCGCGAGCTTTTCCAGTATACGCAGACACTTTATGCCTACCGGCTGAACAGCGGCGGCGTGAAGGCCTCTAACACTTATTGCGAGGCGAAGTATTCCGGTACGGTCGGCAATAAGCTCCAGACCGTTATCTCTAAAAACGTAGACAACGATGAGCTCTATGACGTGGGTACCTATTACGGTACCGACCTGCTCGACGTGCAGACCGTATCGGCCGCGACCGAGCTTAAAGCGAACGACTTCGTTACCTTTAAGACCACCGCGACCCTCACGGAGACCGACAGCACTCCGCTGACCGGCGGCACGAATGGCACGGCGCAGTCTTCCGCGTTCCAGGCCTTCCTCGATAAAATCGAGAGTTACAGCTTCAATACGCTCGGCTGCCCGTCTGGCGATACGACCACGATTAACCTCTTCGTCAACTTCACAAAGCGTATGCGCGACGAGGTCGGCGCGAAGTTCCAGACCGTGGTCTTCAACCTGTTCGGCAACGATAAGGTTGCGGATTATGAGGGCGTTATCGAGGTCGGCAACGCGGTTACCGGCTACGATTCCAATCTGGCCGGCTTCGGCTCTTTCGGCCTGGTGTACTGGATGACTGGCGCGTCCGCTGGCTGCGCCGTGAATAAGTCCAACACCAACAAGCGTTATGATGGCGAACTGACCGTCAACGTGGATTTCACGCAGGCGCAGCTTGAGCAGGGTATTACGGCCGGCCGGCTCATGTTCCACAACGTCAACGGCGAAGTGCGAATCCTCGAGGACGTCGATTCCCTTGTGACGACCTCCGACACGAAGGGCGACGTTTTCAAGTCGAATCAGACTATCCGCGTCTGCGACCAGATTGCGAATGACGCCGCGGTCCTGTTCAATACCCGCTATCTCGGCGTTGTGCCGAACGACGCCGCCGGGCGCACTTCTCTGTGGAACGACATTTGTAAGCTCCACCAGGACCTCGAGTCTATCCGCGCCCTGGAGGACTTCGACCCCGAAACCGTTACCGTCGTTCAGGGCGACACGAAGAAGTCGGTCCTCTGCAATATCGAGAATCTGAACATCGTGAACGCCATGAGCCAGCTCTATATGAGCGTGATTATCGCGTAAGGGAGGTTTTGAATTATGTCTCAGCCTATTATGAACGCTCTTGACGCGATTGCCGGCTCTCAGGCTTCCGCCTATATTACGATGGCGGACGGCAACCGCTATTGCTTCATGCAGCTCTATTCCTTCGAGTCCAGTATGGAGATCAACGTGGCGGAGGTCCCCATCCTCGGCAAGTCCGGCAAGGGCAACAAGCCCACCGGCTGGAGCGGCACCTGGAGCGGCACCGCGCACTACAATCAGTCTATCATCCGCAAAATGCTCCTGGAGTACAAGAAGACCGGCTTCATGCCGACCTTCGATATTCAGGTGAGCAACGAGGACCCGACCGCCTCTGTGGGGCGGCAGACAATTATCCTGAAAAACTGCCTGACGAAGGGCGGTATTCTCGCTAAGTTCGACGCCGACTCCGAGACGCTGGACGAAGAGCTCGAGGGCACCTTCGACGATTGGGAGATGCCCGAGACCTTTAGCCTGCTGAACGGTATGCAGTAATTCAATTAAACAGGAGGTATTTTTCTATGACTAAGAATCTGACTGCGTTCCTTGCGCAGAATGCGAAGAAAATCGACAACGTGACCTATATCGCGTCCGAGCGTTTCGTGGACCCCGAGAGCGGCGAGCCCATGCCGTGGGAAATCTGCTGCATTACCGCCGCTGAAAACGCCGCGCTCCGCAAGTCCTGTATGCGCACCATCCCCGTGCCCGGCCGCAAGGGCCAGTTTACCCAAGACTTTGACGCGAACGCCTATCTCGCGAAGGTCTCCGTCAGCTGCACCGTGTTCCCGAATCTGAATGACGCCGAGCTCCAGCAGAGTTACGGCGTTATGGGCGCCGAGCAGCTCATTACCACCATGCTGACCCCCGCCGAGTTTGAGGACTACTCTACGAAGGTCCTGAACGTCAACGGCTTCCAGTCCGGCGAAGAGATGGTGGAAGAGGCAAAAAACTAATACTTGGAGACGACCCGGAGTCAAACTACGTTTACTACTGTCTCCACAAGTTCCACTGGCCCCCGAACGTATTTCTCGATATGACCCCTTACGAGCAGGCGTATATTATCGCCGCAATCGATATTAAGGTCGAGCGGGAGAGGAAGGAGGCCGCGAAAGCAAAACGGAAGAAAAAATAGCGGCGAGCGGAGTAGGGTCCCGCTCGACCGCGTTTTTCTTCGGAAAGGAGGGCACCGATGGCTTCTATCCGCTCGCCG
>ERZ1643249.1587-NODE-1587-length-22680-cov-5.010917_pt1 | contig 22680 bp, 20 predicted proteins | sample MGYA00579263_ERZ1643249 | MGnify/ENA primary metagenome ERZ1643249 (study PRJEB29033, sample SAMEA4952264) | chicken gut metagenome | biome: Broiler Chicken; feature: Gastrointestinal Tract; material: Caecum | place: Ireland | collected 2018 | study: Broiler... | reverse complement strand
CAAACCCCATACATATAGAAAGCGCTTGCTTCCCATGACACCCTGCTTTATTAAAAAACTTATCTAAGTTAAAAGCTATCCTTGGAAGAAAACCTGAATCTTCAAGAAGGGTAAATAGTGGGAAGAAAATAGCCATAGGTGGCAACATAACCGAAATTACCCAAAATAACGTTTTTAGTACACCATTAACTATAATGTCATGTATTATAATTGGTGTTTTAATGGTTATTAAGAAATTTGATATAATATCGTTAAACTTAAATAAAATGTTTGATAGTAAAGTAGATGGGTAATTAGAACCAGTAATCGTTAACCATAATATTATTGCAAGAAAGATAACCATTATTGGAAGACCAAAGAATTTTGATGTTAAAAATTTATCTATTTTAGGCACTTTAAAATCAGTTTGCTTACAGATTTTATTCGTTATCTCAAGGTTTGTTTTCATTATTGAATTTATTATGTTACTTTGATAATCTTCTATGCCGTTATTTTTTAAATACGTAAGACAACTTTCAATACTTTTTTTAATATTTAAAATATCCGAATTTTTTAAATTTAAATATTCATATATTTTATTATTAAAGTTTTCGTTATTTTCAATTAATTTAATTGCAAAAAATCTGTTTTTTATATTATTATCATACCTGTTTAAGGTTTTTGTTAGTTTATTTATTACGTCTTCTATTTTGTTATCATAATTTATTCTAATATGTTCATGATTTTGGTTATAGCATTTTTTTTCAATAGTTTCTATTAATTTATTCAAGCTTTTTTTATTCGTTGCACTGGTGCCAACAACTGGTACCTTTAATATATTTTCTAATTCTTTAATGTTTATTTTTATATTTCTTTTTTTAGCTTCATCCATTAAATTAACACAAACTATAACGTTGTCTTCTGTTTCTATTATTTGGTCTACTAAATTAAGGTTTCTTTCAATCATTGTCGCATCAACAACGATAACGGTAAGATCATGCTTTTCAAAGCAGATAAAATCTCTTGTAACTTCTTCTTCTTTAGAACTTGGAAAAAGTGAATAAGTTCCGGGTAAATCAACAACCATGTATTTTTTTTCGTTATACGTATATGTTCCAAATGCGCTTTCTACTGTTTTTCCAGTCCAATTTCCAGTGTGTTGATTTAGTCCTGTTAATGCATTAAATATGGTTGATTTTCCAACGTTAGGGTTTCCTACTAGTGCGATTACGTAATCTTCTTGGTTAGGTTTTGCATTATTTTTAATAATGTTTTTACCAGTAGAAGTTTTATTTAATCCCAATTAATGTTACCTTCTTTTTTTGTTTTATCATACGCAATATGTATTTTTTTTGTATCGTTGTTTCTAAGTGCTATAACGCTTCCTTTTATTAAATAAGAACATGGGTCATTAAGAGGACTTTTGTATAGTTTTTTTATTGAAGCACCATTTATTAACCCCAAATCTAAAAGTCTTCTTTTTAAATTATTATTTACGTTTAAATTAATTATTTTACCAGTTTCATCAACTGGTAGTTTATCCAAAGTTATATTCATAGTTCACTTCACTTTCTTATTTTAATATCTATATTAGTCTATGATTAAAAATTATTTTGGTAATCAAAAAAAGAATTCATTTTTTTATTATGAATTCTATTGCTTTTTCCACTTCAAAATCATCTGTATAAATCCGTTTTGCTTTTTGTTCTTTGTTTAGCTGTAATGATACCTCATTTATTACTTGTGATTGTTTTTTTGATAAATATGCTTGTATTAAGTACAAAGAATTAAGAAAATCAGTCATGTAATTAACCTGATCTTCAACGTTTTTTCTAATTTTATAATTTAAGTTATCTACTTTTATTCCGGGATATTCTTTATCTAAATAAATGGAGTTTAATATATCCATAAAAGAAGGAATAAATTCGGAAGTTTCATAACCTCTTAACATGTGGTAAGCATGCGCTTTTTCGTGACTTAAAGTTATAATTTTTCTTACGGTTTGTTCTTCAGGAAGAATGATCGTTACTTTTTTAGAACCATCATAACCAATGCTTGTAATCATACATTTACCATTATATTCCATAAGTTCCTTTGAAAAAACATATTTTATTTTTCCTTTAAGCTCTTTTTCGTTTTGATTTAAAGCATCTTTATAAAAATTTTGTGACATTTTAAAAGCAAGTTCATTACTTAAAAATGTAGGTTTAAACTGGGTTTCTTGTTCTTTTAATAATAATATTTTGTTAGCAAGTTCTACATGGTTCATAATGTTTTTTTCCTTTTGTAATATTATACATAAATATAAAAATAAGTAAATCTTTTGTCGGCTAAAAAATATAATAATTATAATTATTCGTAAGTAACATTTAGTAGGGAGGAATCATGGATAATTATAATGGTTTAAATGAAAAACAAGTTGTAGAATCAAGAAAAACGTATGGTACTAACGAAATAAAAAAAAGTAAGACAAATACTTTTTTATCAATGTTAATAGAGTCATTGGGAGATCCAATTATAAAGATACTTTTGATAGCTTTGATGATAAAAACGGTATTTTTATTTAGAAACTTTGATTGGTTTGAAACATTGGGAATATTAATAGCAATATTTTTGGCATCATTTATATCTACCATTTCAGAGTATGGTTCCGAAAAAGCTTTTAAAAGGTTACAAGAAGAATCTTCAAAATTAAAGTGTAGAGTTAAAAGAAACGGAAAGATAAAAGAAATAGCCATAGAGGAAATTGTTAAAGATGATTTGGTTATTTTACAGTATGGAGATAAAATTCCCGCTGATGGTATTCTTATAAAAGGAGAATTATCAGTAGATGAATCATCACTAAACGGAGAATCAAAAGAAATTCATAAAGAATCTTTTAAAGTGGGTAACGTAAAACCAAAGAATAAGTTATTTAGGGGAACTTTAGTGTGCTCCGGTAATGCAATAATGAGGGTTACTTTGGTTGGGGATAAAACTTTTTATGGTAAAATTGCAAGTGAACTTAAAGAAAAAAACGATGATAGTCCTCTTAGGATAAGACTTAGAAACTTAGCTAAGATAATTAGTACCTTTGGTTATATTGGTGCTTTTTTAGCATCGGTTTCATATCTTTTTTCGGTTATTGTGGTTAATAATTCCTTTATGTTAGAAAAAATAATAGATACCGTCACTAACGTTCCTGTTATGATGGAACATATTATTTATGCCTTAACCCTTAGTGTTACCATAATAATAGTATCCGTACCGGAAGGTCTTCCTATGATGATAACCCTTGTTTTATCATCAAACATGAGAAGGATGTTAAAAAATAACGTATTGGTAAGAAGATTAGTAGGGATTGAAACAGCGGGGAATATAAATATTTTGTTTAGTGATAAAACCGGGACCCTAACTACTGGGAAATTAAAGGTTACCGGTATTATTGATGGGAGTTTGAACGAATATAAAAACGAAAATCAAATAATTCATAAAAAACGGTATTATGATTTGCTTAGGGTATCAATGGTTGTTAATAATATGTCCTGTTATGATGAAAATAAAGTAGTAGGTGGTAACGTTACTGATAGGTGTTTATTGGAATTTTTGCGGCCTTGTAACTTTGATTACGTAAAAAAAATAAAAACGATTCCATTTGATAGTAAAAGTAAGTATATGATAACCGTGTTAGACGATAAGAAAGCTAGAAACTTAATTAAGGGTGCTCCAGAAAAAATAATTCCAAATTGTAATTATTATTATAACGAAGATGCTGTTAAAATGCCTTTAAAAGATAAAAAAATGCTTCAAAAGCAAGTAGAATACCATACTAAAAAAGGCTCTAGGGTACTTGCGCTTGCCATTAGTAATAATTTAAATGAAAAAGATTTTAAAGAACTTTGTTTAGTAGCAATTATAATTATTAAAGATGAGATTAGAAAAGATGCGATAGAAGGAATATCAATGGTGAGTAGTGCAGGTGTTAATACCGTTATGATAACTGGTGATAATAAGGATACCGCCGTTGCCATTGCTAGTGAAATGGGAATTGTTAACGGAAGTGATGACGTTGTACTAACCTCTGATGAGTTAAATGAAATGTCAGATTTACAAATAAAAAAAATAATTCCAAAGCTTAAAATCGTTGCTAGAAGTTTACCGCAAGATAAAAGTAGGCTTGTTAGGGTTGCTAGGGAAATGAATTTAATAGTTGGAATGACTGGTGATGGGGTAAATGATGCTCCTGCTTTAAAGCGCGCGGATGTTGGTTTTGCCATGGGTTCTGGTAGTGAAGTATCTAAAGAAGCTAGTGATATAGTGATATTAGATAATAACTTTTTATCAATTAGTAAAGCGGTTTTGTTTGGTAGAACGATATTTAAAAGTATTAGAAAATTTATAATTTTTCAGTTAACCGTTAATTTATGTGCGCTTAGTATTTCTATAATAGGACCTTTTATAGGAGTTGATACTCCGGTTACCGTAATTCAAATGCTATGGATAAACATGGTTATGGATACTTTGTCGGGGCTTGCGTTTGCTTTTGAACCACCGCTTAAAGAATACATGAAGGAAAGACCAAAGAAAAAAGATGAAAACATAATGAATGGCTACATGTTAAACGAAATACTAATAACTGGCATTTATACTACCATCCTTTGTGTATTGTTTTTAAAACTTCCAGTAATAAGAAATCAGTTTTCAAACCAAAGTTCATTTATGACGGCGTTTTTTGGGTTGTTTATTTTTGCAGGAATATTTAACTGCTTTAACGCTCATACATCTAGAATGAACATATTAGCACATTTATTAAAAAATAAAATGTTTATCATTGTAATATCATTTATATCAGTAGTTCAAATAATAATGATTTATTATGGTGGTTCTATTTTTAGAACGGTTCCTTTAAGTGTAAAAGAATTTATTATTATGCTTTTGCTTTCTTTTACTGTTGTTCCGGTGGATGTACTTAGAAAAAAAATATGTAAAAAATATGGTAAGGATAGAAGCGTGTAAATTTGACTAAATTATAAAAAAATGATAGCATATTGCCGTAAGAGGTGATATTATGGATAAGCAAAACTTTTACGGTATTTCTGGCTTTAGCAACGAAGAAGCAAGGAAATATATATCTTTATTATTCGATGGTTATGAAATGAGAAAAAAAGAAAAAAGATTATACGTTCATGATGGAGTACCTGAAATCATAATAAAGACATATTACAGTTTTGTTGAAAAGCAGTGCTTTGACCAAATAGTTTATAATTTCAAGAGAAGGTACATATATAATGAAAGCAAATTAGAGCAGGTACATTCAAAAGAAGAAAAAGATGGTTTAGCATGTGTTTATAACTATATTCAAACAAAAAAAGATTTGGAAAATATAAATATATATGATTTATCTTATATTCATGAAGCTTTGTATTCAAAAACACCGTTTCCAGAATTTGGTGGAAAATATCGTCAAAGAGAAATATATTTGTTGGGTAATTCACAAAATGGGTTAAATACCGGAAGTGTAGAATTATGTCCCTATTGGGATATTACCCACGAGATGAATGCGTTAAAACCCGTTGTTGATGAGTTAGTAAAAAGAGGAATAAAATTAGGTGAAAATATAGATGTTAATAATTTGATTGATTATATTAATGATTGTGTTAAACTTAAATGTAAAATTATAAAGATTCATCCTTTTGAGGATGGTAATGGCAGGGCGACCAGAGCTTTTATTAATTTACTGTTTAGACTTGCAAATATACCACCAATTTATGTAGAAAATAAAGAAAAAGAAAAATATCAAAAGGCAATGAATAATGCACTTGTAAAAGATGATTTTAGTGACATTATAAATTTTTATTATTTTAAGATATGTGATTCTATAATGGCATTAGATATAAGTATTAAAAAAGATTTATCATATGAAGATGCTGATTTAAATGCCCAAAAGAAGGAAAAATAAAAATGAAACTATTATTACATACGTGTTGTGCACCTTGTAGCGTGTATTGCGTTGAAGAATTACAAAAAGAAAACATAGATATAACAAGTTTTTGGTATAATCCAAATATCCATCCATACAAGGAATATGAAGCAAGGTTAGAATGTTTAAAGGATTATGATAAGAAAATAGGAATTCCCTTAATTATAGATGATTATTATGGGTTAAGGGAATTTTGTAAAAACGTTGTTGATAAATTAGATAATCGTTGTGGTTACTGTTACTTGTGTCGTTTAGAAAAAACTGCTAAATATGCTAAAGAACATAACTTTGATGCTTTTTCAACAACTCTTTTAATAAGTCCTTATCAAGATCATGAATTGTTAAAAAGAACTGGTGAAATGCTTTCCAAGAAGTATGATATAAAGTTTTTATATAAAGATTTTAGACCAGGTTTTAGATATGGTCAAAATAAAGCAAGAGAAATTGGTTTATACATGCAAAAATACTGTGGTTGTGTATTTAGTGAGGAAGAAAGATACGAAAAACTAATTAATAAGAATAAAGAAATTAATAAAAAATGGAATTTAAGTTAACATGTTTTAAAATATTTGTTATAATTTATTTGTAAGAGGTATGGATATGGTAAATTATGTTGTTACAATAATTTTGATTACTTTTTTATTATTATCTGTTTCTTTTAATATTATTGACGAAAAAAACTAACACTATTTTGTGCTAGTTTTTTGTATTTAAGGAGGTATATATGAGTAGTAAATATAAGGATGAATTAGGCCTTATAGTAATGAAGAATTGTGAAAATTTTGGGAAGAGTATTGATAGTAAAATCATGGAAAAAAGACAAATATCTGAAAGTTTTATTATTCCTATTGAACAAGTTAGATTTAATAATGGAGAAGGAAAGGTTGTTATAAAGGATAGTGTTAGAGATAAAGATTTATATATACTATCTGATGTTGGTAATCATAGTGAAACCTATAAAATGTTTGGTTATGAAAATCATATGTCACCTGATGACCATTATCAAGATATAAAAAGGGTCATTTCTGCAATAAGAGGACAGGCTGATAGAATATCTGTTGTAATGCCACTTTTGTATGAATCCAGACAACACAGAAGAAAAGGTAGAGAATCTTTGGATTGCGCCTTAGCTTTACAGGAATTACAAAGCTTAGGAGTTAGTACTATTGTTACTTTTGACGTTCATGATCCTAACATACAAAATGCCGTTCCAAATAGTATGTCTTTTGAAAATTTTTATCCTACAAACACTATTTTAAAAGAATTTATTAAAAATGAGGATTTTGATTCTTCGGATGTTATATTTATAAGTCCAGATACGGGTGCTATGGACAGGGCAAGATACTATGCAAACATGTTTCAGGCTGATGTTGGAATGTTTCATAAAAGGCGAGATTTGAGTAAAATAGTAGACGGAAAGAATCCAATTGTTGCACATGAATATTTAGGCAGAAATTTAATTGGTAAAACCGCAATAGTTGTTGATGATATGATAGCATCTGGTGGTTCTATGTTAGATGTTGCAAATGACCTTAAACAACGCGGTGCTAAAAAAGTGTACTTGATTTCAACTTTTGCTATGTTTACAAATGGTTTTGATAAATTTAATGAAGCGTTTAAATCTGGATTGTTTGATAAACTTTATTCAACTAATCTTACTTATGTTGATTCTGAAGTAACTAAAATGCCTTGGTATAAAATGGTTGATTGTTCAACTTATGCGTCTGACATAATAGATACCTTAAATTCTAGTGGTTCGATATCTGAACTAAAAAATGGTAAGCAAAAAATCATAGAGATGCTTGATAAAAAAAGAAGTAAGAATTAATATTTTAATTCTTTTTATTTTGTAGTATAATGTATACATATAGGAGGGAATTATGATTAATGTTTTAATAATTGCTATATGTATTATGTCTTTAATTACCGTAATAAGTTCGGTAGTAGGTACGGTTATATTAACTAAATATACTAAATCTGAAAAAATAGTGGGTAAGGTTCTTAAAATTATTGGAATAATATTGTTAATTCTTATAGTAATAGGTGGAGCTATTGGAGTATCATACATGAAAGATGATAGTGCAAGTAGTGAAGAAACTGTTACGTTAGAAACAGCTGGTTTTAACGAGGTTACCTTAGATGAATATTTAAGCTTAATAAAGGAAGATGAACAAAACATTATTTTGGTTGCAAGACCAACATGTACTTATTGTGAGTTATTTACTCCAACTTTAAAACAAGCTATGGATGATATGAAGTTAACCATAAATTACATTGATACAGATAAATTTACTAACGAGGATTGGACAACTTTTAATAGTTCTTTGGATTATTTAAATACTGAAGAATGGGGAACGCCTTTAGTGCTTATAGTTAAAAATGAACAAACGGTTGCGATTAATAGTGGTTATGTAGACTTAGATACAATTAAATCATTTTTTGAAGCTAACGGGTATGGTGAATAAAAATGACTGGGATTGTATATCAAAGTTGTAAAGATTTTTTAAAAAAATATCCCAAAACAATAGCATGGAACATAAAATGGCATTCTAAAGTAGTAGAACAGCATATAAATGAGGATGAAGTTGTTTTATTTACGTTTGTAGGCCAAAAAGATACTAAGTGGACGATGCCTTTTTATACTACTGTGGTAGTTTTTACTAATAAAAGAATGTTACTAGGTAGAAAAAGAATGCTTGGAAGATATTTTTATACTTCTATTACTCCCGACATGTTAAATGATTTTGAAATAAGATCAAATATTTTGTTTGGTTTAGTAGAAATTGATACTGTAAAAGAACATTTTACAATAGGGTGTTTAGATAAGAGGGCATTACCAAAGATTGAAGATGCTTTATCTAAATACTTAGTTGATGAAAAACTTAAATATTTAAATAACAATACAAAGAATTCTAATTAGGGTTCTTTTTATTTACAAAAAAAATAATTCATTATATAATGTTTTACGAGGTGTTTTAGTTAATGATTAAAAAGAAAAACAAAGAAAAAGAATTTTTAGAAAAAAGTAGCAAAGTAATAAAATTTCTTTGTTTATTAATAGGAATTATTTTGACTTTAATTTATTGTATTGATGGTGGTTTTTACTCTTTATTATTTGATTTAAGGGAATCAAAGACCATAATAATATATAGTATTGTTATAATAGTTTTGTTGTGTTTATTAGTCGTTTTAAACATTTCAGATCAAAATGTTAATAGTGTTGATAAAAAATGGATTAATAGTAGTTATGTAACCGTTGGTATAATTGTTTTAATTATTTTATTTGGGTTACTATTCGTGTTTACTTTAATTGATTTTTTCTTACCAATAATAGTACTTATTGCATTTTTAGTTATTACTTATCATTTAGTTGATAAACTAATTAAAATTTTAGTAAATAAATATGGTTTAAAATAATATTTATTTATTAATTTACATAAAATGTAAGGAATAATACTTGATATTTAATCATTTGTTATGATATAATTTCCTTACACGGGGCTATAGCCAAGCTGGTAAGGCATTGGACTGCAACTCCACGATCGCCGGTTCAAATCCGGCTGGCCCCTCCAATTTATATGCAGGTGTAGTACAACGGCTAGTACGTGGCCTTGCCAAGGCTGAGACGTGGGTTCGATTCCCATCACTTGCTCCATAAAAAAATAACTTACGGACTATAAAAAGTTCGTAAGTTTTTATTTTAAATTATATCCTTTATTAATAACGTTAAGATATAATTATAGTTTTATAAATTAAATGCATATGTTTAATTAGGTGATTGTATTGAATCAAAATAATTGGTATGCGGTAGCAAACATAACCGGAGATATATCATGCCCAAACTTAAAGGGAATTGCTTATTTTAAGCCTTTTAAAGATGGGGTAATGGTGGAGATAGAAGTAAGTGGGCTACCGGTTAGAAATAATTATGAACTCTTTTTGGTAGATATTCACGAAGGAAAAGATTGTGTTATTTCAAACGAGGGAACTTTTATGAATATTGGTAAAGATTATAACCCTAATGACCTTTATCATCCGTACATGGTAGGGGATATGCCATATTTATTTTCAAATAATGATTATGCGTATTTAAAATTTTATACAACCAGGTTTAAAATATTTGACATCATAGGTAAGTTAGTAATTATTCATGAGGCTTTAAGTAAAAATTTTTATGGTAATTATGGAAGAAAAATAGGGTGTGGAAAAATAGAAAAACATGAATTATAAAAAGAATCTTTTTAAGATTCTTTTTGTTTGAAAAATGACTTTATAAATAATATTGTTAATATTATAAACATTGGTAAAGCGATAAAAGGAACGTAATAGTTTTTAATTATTATGATAGAATTAGTTATGTTACCAAAAATAGTGTTAGATAAAACTAATGAAACTATGATTATCATTATGATTAAAACGTTATTTTTTTTATTATTTTTAGTGTATTGTTGTAATCCTTTTATTAAACCATAAATTGATATAATACTAAGGGTATATATGTATAGTATCCATCTAAATGCTAGTAGGTTTTCTAAATGCAAATCAGAGTTAGATAAGGTTATTTTTTTAAGAATTATGTATTCTGGATACCTAAATAAAGATGTTAATTTAAAACCAAAGCATGATATTACAAAAAACATTACGATTGTTAATGAAATAGAAGCGATTAGGTAAAATAAAATAATGGTTTTATTATATTTTTTAGTGTTTTTTATTTTTGATTTATTGATGGATAATAAGAGCATACATAGTAAACCACAGCTAGAAGCGTAGTAAATGGCTCCACTAAATATATTATTTACGTAATTGTTATTTATTAATATTGGTAAAACGTTGTTTATTTCAACGTATTTTAATAAAAATAGTTCTATTATAACAACTAGTATTAAACAAATAATAAAAGATATTTGTGATATTCTACAAATGGTTTCTATGCCTTTAAAACTTACAACTAAGCTTACCAAAATAACTAGTATTCCTACCAGGTAAAAAGGCGTATTTTCCAGGTATTTGCTGGTTAAAAAAACTATTATTGATCTGATTGAGATGGTTAACATTACAAAGTACATAATGATAATAAAAACATTAATAATATTACCAATAACTTTTCCGAATAATTTTATGTTTTTTTCATAAATGTTAAGCTTAGGATAGGTATCATTTATTTTTAAGTACATTAATACTGGTATAATACCAATTATTGTCCCTAATATCATTGAGATTAAAACATCATTTTCAGCTTTTTTTATTAAAATAATATCACTTATACCTAAGTATAAACTACAACATAATAACGTTAAAATCATTCCTACTTGTAAACTAGAGATTTTATTATTCATTTTACTTATTCTCCTTTACTGATTTTATAGAAAGTTCTGATGAGTTAATTTCAACGTTAACATTAATATCAAAGTCAATGTTATTTATTAATTCTTCTGCCTTATAACCGTACTTTTCCATTTCTTTATATTTTTTTTGGTAAAATTTAAGTCCGTATTTTAAAACGTCTGATTTATTTTCTACGTATAATTTGTTTATCGATTTATTCATTAATTTCTTAATTTTTTTAGAAGCATTTTTCTCTAATTCTTCAATTATATCATTATTTTTAATGAAATCAGCCTTGCAATTATATTCTGCTAAGTCAGCGGTTATATTATCGTTTATACTCACTTTAGGGTTACCATCTTTAATTACCATCTCTTCTTTTAATTTAGAATTAGATATTTTTAAGCTTGCGTAATTACTATCATCACATTTTACGTTTATGTACGTTTCGCTTGGTGTGCCCGCTAAAAAATTATATCCCATACTTTCGTCTTTGCTTAGATAATCTTTTAGCTTATTATTTTGGAAAAAGCCTAAAGTTTCAAACTTTAATTTGGTTTTTGGATCACTTTCGGAAATGTTTTCCATATCATCCCCACTTGAGGTTTTACCATCAATCGTAACAGCGGGTAAAACCGCTTCTACACCATCATTAATTAAATTAGAGATGAATTCATCAATCGTTATGATGGTAAGGGTACCGCTATATTTATCCGCTATGTTTAATGATGATTTTAAGTTTCTAGACGGAATCGTTTCAAGTGGTGTAATTATTTTTAGTACTTCATAAGCATTACTATCTTTTGCGATCATTACTAAAGAATCTTTTTCTACTTGTGGATTTCTCATGAAAAAGTCTAAAAAATTTAAAGGATCTTTTTCTTTTAAAAGGGTTTCACTTATTACGATTACTTCATTATGACCTAAATATATTTCTTTAGGTGAGTCTAACATTATTTTTTCTAATGATTCAAAGATGGTATTTCCACTTGCTTTATAAAAAGTTATTAGACTATTATCTGCTTCTTCATCTTTTTTTGCATTCATTATTTGTATCCCCACATCGTATTTAGAATTATCTTCTTTATTTTGGTCTATTGAAATTCCTGATACAATTGCATAATTATTTATTTCTTCGTAGTTATAACATCCGCTTAAGCAGAAGATAAACAACAAAATTATAATAATTTTATGAATTTTTTTCATCATCATCATCCTTGTCATATACTATATCCGGATTAAACTTTGCACTTTTTTTGGTTATTATTGCATCTTTTTGAGCCTTAAAATTAAATGGTTCAAAAGGAGAAAAATAAGGTTTTCCACAGGAATTTTGACTTATTAGTAGTGCCATTAACATAATAAAGCCAAACATTACTCCTATAAATCCAAATAAAGCTGCCAAAATTATTAAAAATAACTGTACCCATTTAATCGAATTAATTAGTTCAATAGAGCTAAAAGCTAAACTAGCTACCGAACTGATACCAACTATTATTATGGTAATAGGAGAAACAATACCAGCTTCAACCGCAGCTTGTCCTAGTACCAGAGCACCAACTATTGAAATTGAGCTACCTCCTTTACCAGGAAAGCGCATGTCACTTTCTCTTAATATATAAAACATAAAACTCATTACAATTATTTCAAAAACGGTGGAAAAGGGAACTCCGTCTCTTTGGATTGAAAAGTTTATTAAAAGTCCACTAGGCAGTGCTTCTTGGTTATAAGCCATTAATGATATGTATACCGCCGGTGTTAATATTGCTAAAAAAAGAGCAATAATCCTTATTATTCTGTTTCCTATTACGTTTAAGCTTTTTTCATAATAATCTTCTGGATTTTTGAAAAAATCAATAAACATACAAGGAAGAATGATTACTTCGTTTGAGTTTTCTACCATTAATACGATTCTTCCTTCAAGCAGCATTTGACATGCAAAATCAGGTCTTTGAGTTGTTAGCGTGGTAGGAAATATAAACCTATTGGTATTACTTATTGCGTCAATTATGTAATTAGTGTTACCCACGTATTTTATATTTATGTTATTTATTTGTTTACTTATTTTTTTAACCATTTGCTCATTACTTACGCCCTTAATGTAAAATAATGCTACCTTGGTTTTGCTTTCAGTGCCAACCGTTGCTTCATCAATCCACAATTTTTCCGTTTTTAGCCTTCTTCTTATCATTCCCATGTTAAATTGATAGTTTTCACTAAAAGCATCACTAGGTCCTTTAATTCCTTTTTCGTTTTCACTTTTGTTAATTGGACTATATATGTTAGCCCTATTTTCAAAAGCAAGTAACTTGCCATCATCAAAAACGCACACGGTAAATCCGCTCATAACGTAATAAGAAATTTTCTTTTCTTCACTAAAGGATAATATGTTATTATTTGGAATATAATTTTTAACGTACTCATATAAATCATCACTTTTTATTTTATCTTTGTCTTCATCTATTCTTCTTAAAATAAAATCATTAATATCATTTGAACTACTAACGCTCATTGAGTATATAAAAGTAATTGCTTCATCATTAAATTCAAAATCTTTATAATTTATATCAGGAGCGTTGTTAGTATTTTTTTTAAATTCTTCTATAATTTTTATTCTTTTACTTTTTTTAATCATATTATCCCTCTTTTTTAAATAGTATTAACCAAAAGTGGTAAAAAATAACAAAAAAAAAGGAGATTACACGGTTTCCCATGCAATCTCAAAAAGAATAAAAAGGGGTTGGCTAGTTGTGATACTAGCACCAGCTATCGTTTCCTCCAGCTGGTGCCATTTATACTAATCGAAAGTGATAAAAAAGTCAACTGTTTTTTTAAAATATTTTAAAAAAATTCAATATTTTGGGTTGTCTTGATTGATTTGCAAACAAACGTTTGTTATAATTGACATATAGTTGAAGAAGGTAATTATAATGAACTTAGAAAAAATACCAAAAATAGGAAGTAAAAGCGCTGAACTTTTAAATAATTTAGGTATATATAACGTGGATGATTTAATAAGAAATTATCCGTATCGTTTTAACGTGTTTTCAAGAAGAAACATAAATGATGAGTGTTTTTATAACGAAATGGTAACAGATGGAATGGTTGAATCAAACCCAATAGTTAGTTTTTTTAAAGGTAAGAAAAACAGGCTTACTTTTAGGTGTAACGTTCAAAATAAAATTATTAAAGTAGTTATATATAACAGAGCTTTTATGAAAAATAGCATAAAGGTAGGAAATTATGTTACCCTAATTGGAAAATATGATCCTTCTTTAGAAACGTTAACTGCAAGCAACATATTATTATCAAAGTTACCTGATAAAAAGGTTATTATTCCCGTTTATCATCTTTGTAAGGGTATTAGTTTAAAACAGATGAGAAACTTTATTAATAATGCTTTAAGTAAATGTGATATAAATGATAATATTCCAAGTAAAATAAAAGCCAAATATGGGTTTATGGAAGAAAAACGTGCCCTTGAAATCATACATAATCCTACTGATGAAGCCGTTTTAAAAGATGCTTTAAAAACTTTAAAATATGAAGAAATATTTACTTATATGTTAAAGGTTAGAAATTTAAAAATTAAAAACCAGGAACACAACGATTTATATAGAAAAATGGTAGATGATGGTAAAGTTAACTTGTTTATTGAATCTTTACCTTTTGACCTTACTTTAGACCAGAAAAAGGTAATAGACGAAATGATGACAAACATAAAAAGTGATGTTAAAATGAACAGGTTACTTCAAGGAGATGTTGGTTCTGGTAAAACGATTGTAGCATTTGTCTTAGCATATGCTGTTTTTACCGCGGGCTATCAATCTACCTTAATGGCACCAACCGAGATACTTGCGCTTCAGCATTATCAAAACGCGGTTAATTTATTTAAAAACACCAATTTTAAAATTGCGTTATTGACAGGAAAAACCAGTTCTAAAGAAAAGAAACAAATCTATGATAAATTAATGAACAATGAAATTGATTTATTAATAGGAACCCATGCATTAATAAGTGATAAAGTTTTTTGGAATAATTTAGGGCTTGTTATAACCGATGAGCAACATAGGTTTGGGGTAAACCAAAGGTTAAAGCTTAAAAACAAATCAAATTATCCTGACGTTTTGATGATGAGTGCAACTCCAATACCAAGAACTTACGCTTTAACCATATATGGTGATACTGATATATCCAGCATTAAAACAATGCCAAAAGGAAGGCTTCCGGTAAAAACATACGTAAGAAAAACGAGTGAATTAAAAGATGTTTTAAAACGTATTTATGAAGCTTTAAAAAATGGTAATCAAGCTTACGTTATTGCGCCAATGATAGAAGAAAATGAAGATACTGACTATACTAACGTTTATGATTTAAAGCATAAATTCGAGCTGGCTTTTAAAAATTATAATATAGAAATACTTCATGGTAAGATGACTAAAGAAGAAAAAGATGAGGTAATGGATAAATACTTAGAAAACAAAGTTAACATTCTAATTTCAACTACTGTAATAGAAGTAGGTGTAGATGTTAAAAACGCAAGTGTTATGGTAATCTTTGATGCTGATAGATTTGGTCTTTCAACCCTCCACCAATTAAGGGGAAGGGTTGGTAGAAACAATGTTCAATCATACTGTTATTTAGTAAGTGATAAAGATAAAGAAAGATTAAAAATAATGGAAGAAACAAGTGATGGTTATAAAATAAGTGAAGCTGATTTTAAGTTAAGGGGTCAGGGTGATTTGTTTGGTAATAAACAAAGTGGAGCTTTATCATTTAAGTTATCTGACATAAAAAAAGATTATGATTTGTTTGTTAAAGTGAAACGTGATATTGAAAATTTTATGACGGATTGACTAAAATTAAAATAAATGTTATTATAACACCCATTAAAAAAGGGGTGTTTTTTAATGCTGAATTTAAAAGAAGACGTAGAAGGGGCAAGAAAAGTAGGTAAACACGGTTGTGTTACAAAAGAGAATGAAAAGTACTTTGATAAGTATAGTAAAATATATCCTTTTAATAATGAAGAATTAAATACGTATTATAAAGATTTTAACTATGATGGACCGGTTCTTTGCGTTGTGTCATCTGCAGACCACTTGCTTCATGCAATTTTACAAGGAACAACTGATATTACTTTGTTTGATATAAACAGGTTAACTAAATATTATTGCATGCTTAAATTGGCAGGTATAAAAACGTTATCATATAAAGAATTTTTTGGCTATTTTAAGGTTACTTCTGAAAAATTAAATTTAGTAAACGTAGAGTTATATAAAAAAGTACGACGTGTTCTTCAAGCAGAAGATAGGTGTTTTTGGGATGATGTTATTAGTGATGGTTTAACGGTTAATAACTTTTATAATGGTATATTTGACGTTGAACCCGTTAATAACGCATATTATGATGAAGACGTGTATTATGATTTGCAAAGTAAGTCGTTATCAATTAAACCTCCAAAATTTATAGAGACTGATGTTTTTGATTTGCCTAAAAAACTATCTGCAAATGACAAATTTTCTAGTATATTTTTGTCTAATATTTCAGATTACGTTGATGGACAAGAATTTGAAAAATTACTAGTTACTTTAGTTAAAAATAATTTGTTAGAAGGTGGGTTAATACAAACTAATTACTTTACTGACTACGATAATCTAGGTTTAAAGCTTACGTTTCTTGAAAGCACGAACGCGGTTGTTAAGTCAATAAAATAAAAAAAATATCATAAGTAAGTTGCAAAACTTACTTTTTTTTCGTATAATATAGTACATAAAGATAAAAGAGTACACGGAGGACTACCTTTTATTTAGCGCCAGACCTTTAAATAGGTGACGAGGTTTGTGGTTATCGAAACGTTCGGCGGATGCCACAACGGACTTGTGAAACGTAAGAAATACTTTAAAAAATAAAATTAAGATTATAACAGAGGGTATTTCACACAGTTGTTTTTATTATACGCGAAAAAAGGAGAAAACATATGTGTGGAATAGTTGGTTACGTAGGCAATCAAGGTAATTGTGTACGTGTTTTAATAGACGGTTTAAAGCGTCTAGAATATAGGGGTTATGACTCTGCGGGTATAGCCTATTTTAATGATGGGAAAGTAAATTTAGTAAAAGAAAGCGGTAAGCTTGAAAATTTATCTAACGTAATAGACGTAGAAAAAAAGTCTAATTTAGGTATCGGCCATACCAGGTGGGCAACCCATGGTAAAGCTGATAAATGTAATGCGCACCCTCATAGGGTTGGTAAGTTTACCATTGTACATAATGGTATTATAGAAAATTATAACGTGTTAAAAAATAAATTGATAGAAAAGGGATATAATTTTAGTTCGGAAACAGATACTGAAGTTATTTGCGCTTTATTAGATTATTTATATAAAACTGATAAAGATATTTTAAAGTGTATTAGAAAGTTAAATGAGATTTTAGATGGTTCATACGCGCTTGGAATTATATGTGATGATAATCCAGATGAACTATATGCTGTTAAGAAAAACAGCCCATTAATAATTGGAATAAATGATGGTGAAAATTACATAGCATCTGATGTTCCTGCAATACTTGATAAAACAAAAAAACATATTGTTCTAGAAGATAAAGATTACGCTAAAATAACTAAAGATACCGTTAATGTCTATCATGATGGTAAAGAAAAAAGAGTGGATGTAAAAAGTTTTGAATTTGATGCATCATCAATTGATAAACAGGGCTATGATCATTTTATGTTAAAAGAAATACATGAGCAACCAGATGTTTTTAAAAGAACTACTAATCCTTATTTAAGTGAAGGTTTGGATGGTTTAATAGAAAAAATGCCTGATTTTTCTAAGTATAGTAAAATAAGAATCATTGCGTGTGGTAGTGCAACTCACGCTGGTTTAATTGGAAAACAAATGATTGAAAGGTATGCCAACGTGGAAACTCAGGTGGATACCGCAAGTGAGTTTAGGTATAACAAACAATTTTTAAATGATGATGAACTGGTTATTGTTGTGTCTCAATCAGGTGAAACGGCTGACACGTTAGAGGCTTTAAAGATTGCAAAGAAAAATGGTAATGATACTTTAGGAATAATTAATGAAAAAGGTAGTTCCATAGCAAGGGAAGCTAAAATCGTTTTATATACCGAAGCTGGTAAAGAAATCGCGGTTGCCACTACTAAGGCTTATTCAGCTCAGGTTGCGATGCTATCTTTAATAGCACTTAACATATCATATTCTAAAAATTTAGTTAATAAAAAAGAAATTGCTGAAATACTAAAAGATGCAAAATCGCTTCCAACTCACATGGAAGAATTGCTTCAAAACGAAGAAGTATATAAGGAAATAGCAAACCAAATAAAAGAGTATAATGACGTGTTTTTTATCGGAAGAAGCTTAGATTATGCACTTGCCATGGAAGGCTCTTTAAAACTTAAGGAAATATCTTACACGCATAGTGAGGCTTATGCTGCAGGAGAACTTAAGCATGGAACGATTTCGTTAATAGAAGAGGGAACACCAGTTGTTGCAATAGTAACTGATGATAACGTAGCTTCTAAAACGATAAGTAACATAAAAGAAGTTAAATCAAGGGGAGCAAACGTAATATACATTACAAATAGAAATGATGAAGAAGATCAAACTTTTTATGATAGTAAGATAATGGTTCCGAAGGTTAATGATTTATTTTCACCTTTGCTTACCGTTATACCTCTTCAAATGATTGCGTATGAACTTGCTAAATTAAAAGGTTGCAACATAGATAAACCTAAAAATTTGGCTAAGTCAGTTACGGTTGAGTAATTTAATATATTGACAATTTAGAAAAAAATATATATTATTATAATAGCGTGATGATATCACGCGATGTACTCTTACGATATAGTTGAGAGTACAACCAAAACCCCCTTGGAGCCTTAAGGCTCCTTTTTATTTAATTAATTTGACTAAATGCTTGAAAAATAAAGGAAAATTTAGTATAATTATATCTATAGAATAAGGAGGATGGGCAATGAAAGATTTTGAAACTATTAAAATAACTACTTCTGAAGGAAAAGAAATGGAATTAAAGGTCATTACTATTTTGAAAAAACCTAACGAGGATAAAAGCTTCCTTTTGTATACTTTTGATGAGAATGCTGAAAACGTTGATATATATGCTTCTGTTATTAAAAATGAAGAAGGAAGCTACGTGCTAGATTCCATTACTGAAAAAGAAGATTGGGACTTAGTTCAAAAAGCCATTGAAGAATTAGCAGAGTAATAGGAGAATGTTATGAACAAAGATTTGTATAAGCAAATAAAGGATGAACTTGCTTCACTAGAAGACGAGTGGTCACAGCCTGAATCTGTAAGATCTTTACTAGGGCAAAAAATACTTGGAAAAAATGAAGAAGATAGATTTGCGATAATTTGTGCTTTTTATGAATACATGAGCTCAAAAGAATCTTTTTCGTTTATAAATAGTGGTACTTGGGCAGATTTTTTTAGAAATAATCTTTCTAAATACCTTACCATTGATAGAATTGAATTGATTTTTGATGACATTATAAATAATGATAGCCTTGTCCAAACGATATTAAATGTTTGCAATGATGAAGTTAAGAAAAATTTTTATGATTATGCTAAAAAGAAAAATACGCTTTACTTAAAAACTGGAAGTAATAAGTATGAAAAAGTTTTTAATAAGATAGAAGAAGTTTTAGCTAGTCAGGGGTTAGTAAAGAAATCAAAAGAAGTTCCTAATTATGAGTCAAGTAAAGAATTGGATAAAAGGTCAGACGAAATTACCGCTCAAATAGCAAGACTAAGTCAAGAAAAAGAAAAAATAGAAGCAGATAAGGTTAGTAAACGTGATGATTTGTTTGGTAAAGCCGGTGCTGTTATTGGTGTTAATCCAGATAAATTAATAAGGAAAGTAGGAGACGAAAACTCTTTTGCAGTTGATAGGATTGTATTAGACCAACGATTAGCAGATAAAATAGCTTCAAACGAAGCTATAGTAGCTACCAAACCCAAGAATGTTTTTGATAGGATAAAGCAAGAAGCACTTAATGCACTAAGGCTTAGAAAAACAAAATGTGAAACAAAAGAAATTAATGGAATGAATACTTTAATTTTAAAGGATACTGATAAAACTGCAACTAGTAGTAATGAATACGTAAGAAAGTTTATGAAATTTTTAAGAAAGAAAAAAGAATTATTTAAGCAATTAGTTAAACCAAGTGCAGAAGTATCACAATCTTTAAAGGCAGTATTTAAAACGACAAATGAAAAGTTTATATCATCCGTTAAAAATATAACAGAAGAAGCAAAAGCATCATATACAGAATTAAAAGATAATTTAAGAGAAGCGTATGACGAAAAAAAGAGCGAAGCCAGGGAAAAAGCTAATCAATTAAAGGCTGATATTACCGATTATGGAATTGAGGCAAAGGAAAAAATTGCTGATAAAATGCAAGCTGCTGCTACTACCGTTAAAGATACGGCTAGTGAAGTAAAATCATCATACGGTGAATTAAAAGATAATTTAAAAGAAGTGTATGATGAGCAGAAAAATGTAGCTAAGGCAAAAACTGATGAATTAGTAAGTAGGATTTCTGATTACGGAGTTTCTACAAGAGAAAAAATGTCAGACAAGTTACATGAAGTTGCTGATAGGATTGCTCCAACTAATCCTAGAGAAACAGTTACTTATATAACAACACCTGATGGTCAAACAAAACGATTAATTGTTAGGGCGGCAACAAAAGCTGGACAAATTCATTCTTTTAAAGAAGAAAAAACAAGAAAAATGTAGTAATTTGTATTAAAAAAGATATAGTATTCATAATAATAATGGTGATTGTTGTGAAGAAATATCTTTTTTTATTGCTACTACTAATTATTTATGTAATGATATCTTTAAAACCAAAAACGGTTAAGGTTTTATCTTATGAAGATAAAACTAAAAGTGGTGTACTACCAGTGGTTATAAGTTATGAAACTGGTGAAAACTGTAATGATTTAAAGGAATTTTTTGATTTATATAAAGATGAGTATTATGTTTCTTCCTTAAACGTTAATGACAATGAAATTCCTGTTTCATGTACTAATTTTAATACGTGTATAAAACAAGTTTATGAATATTTTGATAATGATTTTGAGGTTAAATATATGGCTACAGGATTTAAAATTAACGAAGTACGTTTTCTTGCTTATAAAGAAAACATAAAAGGATATTTATCAGAAAATAGTATTGTTTTTAATACTTGGTAAATATATTGTTTACTTTTTTTTATAAAATAGTTATAATTTATTTAGTAGAAGAGGTGGAAAATGAAAAATCTATGGAACTATATTAAGGATAAATCTTATTATTTTTTAGGGGGAACGGTTATAATTATTATTTTACTTATTATCATTACTTCGTGTAGTGGTGGTAACGGAAATGATTATGAGGCTATAGAAGAAAAGATGGTAAGTGCTGCTAAAAAGTATTACGAAAACAAAAAGGATCATTTACCAAAAGAAGAGGGCAATAGTGTTAAGGTTACCATTTCTTCTTTAGTTGAATCAGAGTTAATGAAAGAAGTAACGGATCCTAAAGATAGCTCTAATGAGTGCTCCGGTTATGTTGAAGTTACAAAAGTTGATGACGAATATTCTTACGTTCCGTTTTTAACTTGCAAGGGTAATTATGAACCAGAGTATTTAGTTGATAAGATAAAAAAAGTAAAAACTGATGAGTTAGGGAATGGTGTTTATACCATTGGCAATGAGTATGTATATCGTGGTAGTGACGTAAATAATTATGTTTCATTTAATGATTTAACGTGGAGAATTATAAAGGTTGATGAAAATAATGATATAAAACTTGTTTTAGCAACGCGTACAAATGAATCGTATTCTTGGGATACAAAGTATAATCCTGAAAGAGAAGACTACTCTGGTAATACGTCTGATTATTTGCTTACTGACATAAGAAAAACATTAAATGATTATTATGATCAAACTTTTACGAAGGAAAGTAAATCTAAAATTGTTGCGAAAAATTTATGTATTGGTAAATATACTTTAACTGATCAATTTAGTACTGAAAAAGAATGTTCTATTATTAAAGAAAACGAAAAAATTGGGTTATTAAATCTAAGTGATTATCAAAATGCAAGCTTGGATTCAAACTGTACTAACTTAGATAGTATGTCTTGCGTAAACAGAAACTATCTAGCATCTGAGGATATATATACGTGGACTTTAAACATATCTTCGGAAAACTCTTATAAAGTTATGTATTTAAACGAAACAATAGATGAATCTACCGCAAGTAACCAAAGAAGAATTAATCCGGTAATTTATTTATCAGGTAAAGTAATTACAAATGATGGTGATGGTTCATTAGAAAAACCATACGTAATAAAATAACTTTAGTTTAACTAAAGTTATT